>Ga0315545_1000817_pt1 | contig 32372 bp, 32 predicted proteins | sample SalMarSW160210MG_FD_203096 | JGI IMG/M metagenome (GOLD analysis project Ga0315545, IMG submission 203096) | Salt marsh sediment microbial communities from the Plum Island Ecosystem LTER, Massachusetts, United States - Salt Marsh Sediment SW1602-10 ...
CTTGTTGTTTTTTTGAAGTCTCTCAACCATACTCCCGTGTAGCTCAGTCGGTAGAGCAGCTGACTGTTAATCAGCGGGTCGCTGGTTCGAGTCCAGCCACGGGAGCCAAAATTATAACCGCCAACTCTGGCGGTTTTTGTTTAACGCGAAACCCCGACAGGACACCCGGTCGGGGCTTTCTCGTTTCTGTTTGAGTCGTGCGGGGTTACACGCTTTCGTACATCTGCCCTGATTCTCCATTCCGAGACGTTCCTTCCGGGGTGAAAAACAAACTGGTCCCTTTGCGTTCGACGCCCGCGAATATCTCCTCCTAATTCTCCGTTTCTCCATTTCCAGATTCCCGCTGGTTAACAGGTCGATGGCCTCTGGCGAACCCGCCTCGACAGTTCTCGAACACCTCCGGTAGGTATCTGTCGGATGCCGGACCAGCGGTCGTCACGGCATGACTTGGAAAACCAGACAGCGGGATGGTCGTGTGCCTCCCCTGCGACGGAGGAACACATGGACAACGATGATCACCTACCGACGGAACCCGACGAGGTTGCGACAGAGATTGCCTCAATCCTGGCCGGAGGTTGTTTTAGATATCTCAAGTCAAGGCGCACATCCGTGTCTTCTGACCACTCGGAAACCACCGACGATGTAGCGCAAGTCACAGAATCTGAGCCGGTTACGGAGAATCGTCTTGATAGTTCGGGCCACCGAAGCCTTCATTCAGAGGTAACTTAGCGCTTCGAAGAATGGAGGTTTGAATATGAACGCAGAGACTTACAAGGAGGTCCAGGAACTAGGCAGAATGACCGTTGGGGAACTCAAGGAAAAGTACCTTGATGTGTTCGGCGAGGAGACACGTTCGTACCACAAAGAGTTTTTGCGCAAACGCATCGCCTGGCGACTGCAGTCCCTGTCGGAAGGCGACCTATCCGAACGGGCTCGTCGCCGGGCCGAGGAACTGGCCAATGATGCTGACCTGAGAATCCGTACTCCCCGCGATCCATACAAGTACGGGTCTGCCGAGATGCGCAGCAGGACTATAGGCGGACGGCTCAACCCCTCCCGCGATTCTCGACTGCCTTTACCGGGCACGCTTCTCGTTCGCGAGTTCAGGCACAAGACGGTTGTGGTCAAGGTCCTCGACGAGGGATTCGAGTACGAAGATCGCCGCTTCAAGTCGCTCAGTGCTATTGCGCGCGAGGTGACCGGGAACAAGTGGAATGGTTTCGTCTTCTTCGGGCTCACCGGAAGCAATGCATATGATAGCGGTCACCAGGCGGCCGAAAGGAGGGACGAACACGAATGAGAACGGGAAGTCAGGCTTACTCACCGCCAGGAAGCATAAGCCCGGGCAACAATGGCACTGTCCGCTGTGCAATCTACACCCGTAAGTCCACAGACGAAGGGCTTGACCAGGAGTTCAACAGCCTGGACGCTCAGCGGGAGTCGGCCGAATCGTTCATCAAGAGCCAACAGCATGAAGGCTGGGTTTGTCAACCCGATGCTTACAACGACGGCGGTTTCACCGGGGGCAACATGGAACGCCCGGCGCTCAGACGACTCATCTCCGATATCGAAAGAGGAGAGATCGATTGCGTAGTGGTCTACAAGGTGGATCGCTTGAGTCGCTCACTACTCGACTTTTCCCGAATCATGGAACTTTTCGACAAACACGGGGTGAGTTTCGTCTCTGTCACCCAGCAATTCAACACGACCAGTTCCATGGGTCGGCTCACGTTGAACATTCTGCTGTCCTTCGCACAATTCGAGCGTGAGATCATCTCCGAGCGCACGCGAGACAAGATATCAGCGTCGAGAAAGAAGGGCAAATGGACCGGTGGGATGCCGGTGTTGGGTTATGATGTTGACTCACGAGCTGGTCGACTAGTCGTCAACCCAGAAGAGGCTGAGCGGGTTCGCGCGATTTTCGACCTGTATCTCGAGCACGAGCGGTTACTCGCAGTCGTGCAGGAACTCAACCGACGTGACTGGCGCACGAAACACTGGATTACCAAGAAGGGACATGAGCGTGGAGGCAAGCCGTTCACCAAGAATGGCCTCTTCCGTCTGCTCACAAATGTCGTCTATACCGGAAAGGTAAGATACAAGGATTCGGTTTATCCCGGAGAACACGAACAGATCATCAGCGAGGACCGGTGGCAACAAGCCCGGGACCTGTTGCGGAAGAACGCTCGCAGCGGCGGGGCGGAAATGCCCAGCAAGCACGGAGCAATTCTGAGAGGGCTGCTCTATTGCATCCCCTGTGGTACCGCCATGATGCACACCTACACCGCCAAGGGAAGCCGACGCTACCGCTATTACGTCTGCCTCAATGCCCAGCAGCGAGGGTGGTCGGCATGCCCCACCAAATCTATCAACGCCCACGACATCGAGTCATTCATCGTTGAGCATATTCATGGGATCGGCTCAAACCAGGAGATTATCGCAGAGACGGTGAAGCGGGTCCGGGCAAAGACGGAAAACCGTCTGGCAGACCTGAACCGAGAACGACTCATCCAGAAGAAACAACTTAGGCGTCTACATCTAAGGTTGCGGAAGCTCATCGGGGAACCAGCAAGCATTTCAGTCGATAGCCCCAAAATCGATCAACTGGCTGATCTCCAGGACCAGATTCGTAGCGCCGAACAGCGGATGACCGAGATCGAAGAGGAGATCATCACACTGCAGAGGGAAGCGATAGACGAGGAGGACATAGCACGGTCCCTGTCGGCCTTCAAGCCAATTTGGGAATCACTGAACTCTCGGGAGCAATCTCGGGTCATCAAGCTTCTTATCGAGCGCATCGGATACGACGGCAGAGATGGTAGTGTAAAGGTGACATTCCGGTCGCTCGGCATCAAGGCACTCTGCGAAAGAAAAGACTTATCCACCGGGGAGAGATTACCATGAAGCATGACGATGTGACTGAGAACGATCCAGGCTCCACTGCTTTGGAAGTGACTTGGACCTTTCGGCCCAAGAGCGGGAACCAGTCCAGGGTGAAACGGGCATTGGAGCCGGATTCTGAAAGGCGGAACGTCGAGGCCGGCAATGTGCCCCGTCTCTCACGATTGATGGCGCTGGCGATTCGGTTCGCCAGTTTGATCCGAAACAACGAGGTGAGTGACTATGCCGATCTCGCCCGCCTGGGGTACGTGACGCGAGCCCGCATCACCCAGATCATGAGTCTCTTGAATCTTGCCCCGGACATCCAGGAGGAAATCTTGTTTCTTCCTCGCACGATCACGGGCCGTGATCCGATCAAGGAAAGAGATGTCCGCCCCATCGCCGCCGTCCCCCACTGGCACCGCCAGCGCAAGATGTGGGAAAGGCTGGTTAAGGATCGCTCCCAATCCCATCAATAGCCTTTCCCGCTGCGCGACTCACCGTTTCCCGGCACCCCGTCACTTCGCCAAATCCCCCATAACCTCATAAAGCACCATGTGTTACACGGCCACCTGTCTTCCCTTCTGCTTCATCGGAAAAATGTGTTGACAAGACTTCCGCCGTTTAGTATAAAGTACACGGAATACAGGACGCCAGATGACGTATCTAAACTAAGGAGAATGAGTATTGGCGAATAGAAGTACACATGCCGCAGTTGGAGCGCTTGCCGGGCTGGCCATTTATGGCTTGGTCAAGCAGTCTCAGAATGAGGACTGGACCCTGGGAGGAGTGACAGCCGCAATAGGATGCGGAGTTGCTGTCGGGATCAGTGCTGATGTTCTTGAACCAGCCCTACTCCCCAATCACCGAGGTCCCTTTCATAGCGTTGCGTTGCTGATGGGGATTGCATACGCAAACAAGAGAGCCTTGGAGTCGACACAGATGACTCTTGAGCAAAAGATGGCGACGGTGGTGGCATCGGCAGCCTACGTCAGTCACTTGATCCTTGATGCGGCGACGCCAATGGGCTTGCCCCTGCTTGGCATTGAAAGCTAATTACACGGAGGTCCCGGTCATGGCAGGAAACAAGAAATTCGGCGATCACCTCCGTGAAATTCGAAAGGCGAAGGCCAAAACAGACCCGAATTTCACATTGAGGAAGTTCGCCGATGCCGTTGGCATTAGTCCGACGTTTCTAAGCAAAGTGGAGCGCGGTGAGTTCGACCCGCCAAGGCCAGAGAAGATCATGAGAATGGCTGAACTCCTTGGCGTGGACGCTGACGAGTTACTTGCGCTTGCTGGGCGGGTCGATCCGGAACTGAGTGAAATCATCCGCAAGAGACCCTCTCTACTACCTGATCTGCTGAGGAGTACGCGGGGGATGTCCGACAAACAGCTTCGTGAGCTTGCAGAGCGGGCTCAGAAGAAGAAAAAGAAGTAGTATGTGAGGCGATAATGACCAAGGTCAAGTTCTTACCCGTGGACAAAATCGAAGGGGCGACTCTGCAGCTGCTTGGGGAGTATGGCCAGAAATACGGTGTCGTTGAGGAGCCGCCGATCCCGGTCGAAGAAATCCTTGAAGCACACCTGGAGCTTAGCCTTGGTTTTGACGATCTGGTGAAACAACTCGCCCTGTCGGACGCACTTGGCGCTACGTGGGTTCAAGACCGACGTGTGCTAATAGACCAGTCCCTCGATCCGACTGAGAATCCATCAAAGGAAGGCCGCTACCGTTTCACGGTCGCCCATGAAGTCGGACACTGGGAGTTGCACCGTCACCTCTTCATGGAGAACCTGGATCAGACTTCGTTATTCGGCAAACTTGATAAACCATCAATTGTGTGTCGGACCGGCTCTCGCAAGGAGCCAATGGAGTGGCAGGCAGACACGTTCTCGGGTTTCCTGTTAATACCGAAGGACATGGTGTTCAAGGCATGGGAATCATTGCGTGGCAGCAGGACTCCCTACATCGCACAGGATGAAATGGCTGACCTTTCCGCAAAATGGGGTTTGACCGAGGATGAACTGCCAACAGTGGACGTCGCTCGTGAACTTGCCCGCAAGTTCAACGTTTCCGGGCAGGCTATGCAAATTCGTTTGATCGGGCTCGGGCTGATCAGAACGGAGCAACCGGGGCCTGGTCTCTTTACCACTTAACCGTAATTCTTGTAGGAGGACATTATCATGTCAGAAAGCAGATCTCACAAACAGGGCAAGGGAAGGGCCGCACGCACGGAGGTGCCCATCTCTGGCGGACGCAGACTTGATGCTATTCTCGGCACCACAGCCATTGAAGTCGAGCGCGGCGGCACTCCAAGGAAAATCGATCAGGCGCTATCTCGATTGTCGACGCAGGTTAACAAGCAGAAGATACTGCGCGTCCCGCAGTCAGATATGGACTTGGCCATGGAACGCGCCCGGCAGAAGAACATGAACGTCACCGTAACGAATCTGTCAAAGACCAGGCGGCGGCGATCATAAGGTTGTTTCTCTTTTTTTGGCCTAGACGTTTAGTGTTTAGGCCACTAGTTACGCATAGTATATAGCATAAGGAGATTGAAACGATGGTTCAGCAGTTCAATCCCAAACGGGTTCTGCGACAGGTTTCGAACCCGTTGCTCAGGGAGTTTTTCGAACATCAAGAAAATCCACTCGACGTCGAATGGGACATGTTCTCGAATACCCAAATAGATGGTATCTTTGACGCCTGGCAGCTTCTGCCGGAAAGGCCGCGCAAAGTCATAGAGATCATTTTCCACGATGTCCACTCGATGGCAAACGAGGACGGGCTGCGAGTGATAATCGAGGAGGGACAGTACAACGGAGAGGACATGTCTTCCATCCTTGACTCCATGGACAGCCGCTATGACAAGGCAATCTGGTGCTTCATGAACCGGCCGAACGTCTGGGAACCGGCTATCCGGTTTGCAAAAGCGGATAGCCTCTCCGGTGGGCGATCCTGGATAAAGCGTGGCAACATGCCCTTGGCTAAGCCCAAGACAGATGCCGAAGCCTTGCGGACGCTGCAGGACGCAATGTCGGCTTTCTACCGTGACCGCCAAGGGCGAGGGCACCACTGCAAAGTCGATTATTTCCCGCGCGGCAGTAATCATCACTACTACTTTGTGTACCTGAGTGACTACGCGAATACCTATATCAATTTCGACGACGTCGGCAATTTTCAGCGGATGCCCGAGCGGCGGGCTTTTGAAGTTGTCTTCGCGTACGACCATGACTCAGCCACGCTCGAAATGTATGCCAAGGGCGGCAAGAAAGTCGTTGAACCTCTTCAGAGCGTGTTTTGTCGAACCATCCTTGGCGAGCATCTCGCGCCTGAGGACCCAAACGTAAAGCCTTACCAACTCGATGTGCTCATGGAGCGGGGCTTCCCATTCCCGACAGATCCGGAGGACGGTATCGAGGAAGTTTCAATTCGATGTATGCGCCTCTCGATTCTGGGACGGCGGCGCAGACGTATCACCCTGGAGCCTGATCCACAGAAAGGGGCGGACCACCTCTACGAAATGCTGGAAGAAGATCTGAACCGCAAGCGACTACCGAAATCTATTTTGCACGTGACCAAGGCCACGTTTAGCTTCAAACTTAATGGAAATGCCCGTAGCAACTCCCTCGTGTTCAGTGTTACCTATCCGAACTCATGCGACCTGAAGAGCAAGCGCGAAGAACTACGGCTTCTTGGCGAGAAATATCTCAAGAGGTGGAAGATTGATGTCACCTGATCCACTTGACCTCATATGGCGCTGCGCAGATAATCCGTCTCCAGCTCTCGTCTTAGAGGACTTGGAGGCAATCTCACAATCCGATCTTGACCGCCTGATGGGGCTTGGCCTTGTCAAGCAAGCAGCTACTGCGACGCACGTAGTCTGCGATGCCTGTACAGAAGGACACGTCGAAGAAGTGGACCGGATTGCATATCCGGATCATGTGACCCGGTTCTTCATTACGTGTCCGGAGAACGGTCGAGTCGAGGTACCGCGCGAACGCTTGATGCAGTGGTCAGTGGACTATCTGCCATTGTTCCTTTCCTTGTCGCTGGCATTATCAGCGTCGCCTGGTGTCAAGGAAGTCTTTCCTGGTCGAGTCTGGAACCTGGGACGTGCGGCTCTTGCAGGTAAGTCCAAGACTATTCGGGTGGCCAGGGGGTTGGGATGGCCCGACGCAGCGCAGCTTGCCGATGTGTTGCCAAAGGGGCGCTCACCGGTCATCTTCTTCCTTGGACAGCCTCCTGACGAATACCTTCTGCAAGTACCCTGTGAGTCCGTCATCGAGTTGCGAACTGTAATTGGTCTCTGCGACAAGGGCATTGCCGTTGATGTTGACGGCATTGAGCGTCAACTGGTCGTTGAGATCGCAGAGGTTGCCAAGAAGAAACCCAAAAAGCGCGCATCGCGCGCAGCTACTATCGATGCCATTAGGCAGGCACTGAGAGAACACCTTCGGGCGGCACGTGATCATGCCTTCAATTCACGTGATCGCGGGCTTGGCTCCGCTCTGTTGCCTCGGCCATCCCAGAAACAGCTTGCCGCGCAACTAAACATCCACGAGTCATCGGTCTCCCGCGCTATCAATGATCCGTCGGATAAGGAAATCGCCATTCTGTGGAAGGCTGCCGACGACCTTGAACAAGTCATGAAGTTCAAGGGGTAGCTTTGTCTCTTGCAGTTGGCTTGTCATGCTGCAACTGCAATTATCATACGGCATGACTTAACACACGAGCGCTCACCGAGTTGCGGGCGCTTCCATACTTCCCACCATCAATTCCTGCAACAGCTCCAGAGGGTAGCGAGTCGGCGCACAGTGCGTCGCTCTTGTGACCACCCTCATACCGAAGGAGTGATATGCAGGAGACCAATCGTGACACCACCAAGTCTTCCCTCTCACTACCGAAGACGCAGCTAACAGAGTTGATGCAACACATCAACTTCGGCCGCATCGAGGGGATCGTCATCCGCAATGGCGAGTTTGTTCTTGATCCGCGGCCGCGGGTGGTCCGGGAGATCAAGTTCTGCGCGGAAAACGGTCCGCGACCGGAGGTCACCAAACAGGACTTCGTGCTCAAGGCTCAAGTGCGCGATTTCTTCGCGCAGGTCGAAGCATTGGACAACGGAGTAATCCACTCTCTTGAAGTCAAGCACGGTCTTCCTTTCAAGATGATCTTCGAGGAGAACACTGCCTGAGAGCGGGGGTTGGCTCCCCAATTACAAATGAAGCTTTTCGCTACCTGACAACTAACCGGCCACGAAGTGGAGGCGTTGTGGGTGCCGCTGACGCGGTGAACCTGCGACGCCTCTTCTCATAGTGGTCACTGCTTCCGTCGGCACCCACGCCCCCTCGGCCACGAGGAGGTCCAAATGGGTTTCGACAATCACCCCGAAGCAGTCGACGAATATGCCGTTCAACTCATCAAGTACAAGGCGAAACAATTGGTCGGACGAGTCGGATTCACAGAGTCCGACCGCGAGGACCTTGAGCAGGAAATGTTCCTGGACCTGCTCCGACGACTCCCGAAGTACAATCCCAAGCGTGCACAGCGCAATACCTTCATCGCCCGGGTGGTAGAGCATAAGGTCGCCACCATCATCGAATCGCAAAAGGCAGGCATGCGGGACTACCGCCTCTGCCGGTGTTCCCTGAACGACCGGCTCGAGGATGAAGAAGGCGGCTCCGTGGAGCGCATGGATACCATCGACCAGGAGGACTACCTGCGCCGTACTGGCAAGTCCTCACGACCCACCTCGGAGTTGCGCGATCTATCTCTCGATGTCTACGAAGCAATCAAGAAACTGCCGCCCGAGCTTCGGGAGCTTTGCGAGCGCTTAGATACTGATACAGTCACCGAGATCTCCCGCGACACCGGGATTCCGCGGGGTACGATCTATGAATCCATCAAGAAACTGCGCGCAATCTTCGAGGACGCGGGACTGAAGGACTATCTCTGACCATCCGACGGTCCAGGGTCGCTTCCGGTAGGTAATGACCGGGTCGGATGCCGGCAAGGCGTTCAAGAAGCCCCAACGGCATTCGGCTCGGGCGCGCTCTCCAACGGACCGCATTGAACGGAATGGAGGATAGATCATGAACCGAGAACTTTACCGATACAACTTCGATTCCAAGGTCCCGATCCAGGACGTCGAGGAATCCCTGCTCCTGGCTGTGCTCGCCGCCGAGAGCCTGCACGGTCGCTCCCTGGTACGACTTGATGCGTCTTTCTGCCTGGACTCGAAAAAGCGTTCCTGCGTGGTGGACGCAGCGACCGATGTCGGACGCGCCATTGCCAGGATTTTCACCGGGTTCCTTTCCCGCGAGTTCGGTGAAGAGGCGTTCAAGGTCGAACGGGTGGGAGACGCGCATCCGGTCTCTCCGGAGCTGAAAGCCACGGGGGCCGCCTGATGGGTGCGAATACGATCACCACCTACTCGATGTGGAGCCTCTTCCGCAACTGCCGAAAGGCGTGCGAATGGCGTTACCTCCACGAGCTGGTTCCCCTGGAGCAGGATCACAACCTGGCGTTCGGGACGGTAATCCACAGATGCCTCGAGGTCTGGCACAGCACCGGAAATCTGGAAATGGTCATCGACCATATCGACCGGACCTATCCGAACCGGAATCAGGACGACGCCCAGAAACGCGACTGGCACCTGGCTGCTGCCATGATGAAGGGCTATGCGTCGTGCTACCCGACCGAGGAGTTCGAAGTCGTATCCCTTGAGAGAACCTTTGACGGGAAGATAATCAACCCGGCCACGGGCGCATCATCGAGGAGCTTCGTTCTGGCCGGCCGCGTGGACGGAATCGTCCGCGCCGGTGACGAGCATTACCTGCTTGAGCACAAGACCGCCTCTCAGGTGGATGCGGATTACCTGGAGCGGTTGTGGACCGACTTCCAGATCGTCCTGTACTCCCGTTACGTCGAGCAGGCGCTCGGCATCCGCGTCGCGGGCGTGCTCTACAACATCCTCGTCAAGGCGCGCCTGCAACAGGGACGCGGCGAGACCGAGGTCGAGTTCGAAGCGCGGCGGGCCGATCTGATCGCAAAGTCCAAGACCGGGAAGACCAGCGCCAAACGCAAGCTCCCGGAAGGCGATGACGCATTCCAGGAACGACTGGCCGCCAAGTACGGCGAGCCGGGCATGTTCCACCGGGAGATGCTCTACATCTCGAGCGACCGCTTCGAGACGCTGCAGGCCGAGCTGTGGGAGCTGACCCAGGCTTTTCTCGATGCCCGAAGACGCGGCGTCTTCTACCAGAACACCGCCTTCTGTTTCCACTATCGGCGACCCTGCGCGTATTTCCCGCTCTGCCGTTCCGACGGCAGTCCCAACGTCATCGACAACCTTTACTGCAAAGTCCCCCCGCATGAAGAGCTGCGGGACGAAGTCTCGGTGAATGAGGCTCCGGCATTTTGAGGATAAGCAAAGGAGTAGACATATGTTACCGACAAAGACAACGCCACAGAAACAGAACCTGGCCGATCTGACTGTGCTCGTGTACGGGCGCAGCAAGATCGGCAAATCGACCTGGTGCTCGCATTCCGATGGAGCCCTGTTCCTGGCCACCGAGCCGGGACTGAACGCCTTGGATGTGTACCAGGTGCCTATCAGGTCATGGGACGAATTGCTCGCCGCATGCAGCGAGATCGCCGAAGGCAAACATCCGTTCAAGACCGTCATCATTGACACAATCGACAATGCCTACCGCATGTGTAGCGACTATATCTGCGCCAAATTCAAGATCGAGCACGAGTCCGACCTCGGCTACGGCAAGGGCTGGGCACTGATCAACAACGAGCTTCATCGAGTCCTCACCAAGCTGGCGTTTCTTCCTTACGGCCTCTTTCTCGTCTCGCATTCCGTGGAAAAAGAGATCGAGACACGCACCGGCAAATTCACCCGGATCGTTCCGACCCTGCCCGACAAAGCCCGCAAGATCGTGCTGGGGATGGTCGACCTCATCCTCTACTGCGACCTCGAGGCGGTGACGGACGAGGAGGGAAAGACTTCCTATCGCCGCGTCATGCGAACCAAGCCAAGTCCGCACTACGAGGCGGGTGATCGGACGGGCCGTCTGCCCGAAACCATCGACCTCGACTTCTCCAAGTTCACTGAAGCGTTCAACAGGCCGGCGGCCGCGCCCAAGGCGGGTGCCTCGCGGCCGACCTCGGCACCGGGGGATACGCGGGACAAGAAGCCCGTTCCCGCCGGTAAATAACCCATAGATGGAGGATATAACCATGCAGAACGAAGATTACGGACACAACGACCAGACCCTCGGTTCAGAGGACCTCGACCTTGCGCAGTTCGACGATGATTTCGCGCAAGCCGAAGTCGAAGACCGGGAGTTCGAACCTATTCCCGACGGCAAATACCAGGTGAATGTCGAGCGGGTGGAGTTGACTCGCGCGCAGACCTCGGGCAATCCGATGCTCAAGTGGACGCTTCGAGTGATCGCGCCGCAGTTCCGCGGAAGGCTCCTCTGGCGCAACAACGTGATGGCCACCCGCGAGAACATCAAGTGGCTCAAAACGGACCTGCACACCTGCGGACTCGATCTCGATAAGCTCTCCGAGCTTCCCAACAACCTGGACAAGCTGCTCAACGTCAAGATCGAGGTGACCAAGCGCACCCGGGGCGAAAACGAAAACGTCTATTTCAACCGGCGCATCGTGCTCGAAGACGGCGGGGACGAATACGATTCGGCGGCCAAAGATGCCCTCGCGCCGTTCTGACGAGGACCGGATCACCGTCGTCGTCGACACACGGGAACAGGAGCCCTACACCTTCGATCCCCGATCCGTGGCGGTCATCCGTCGGGCACTCCCCGCCGGGGACTATTCCATCGAAGGACACGAGGACTCGGTGGCGGTGGAGCGCAAGACCCTCGAGGACTTCGTCTCCACCGTCATCCGTTCTCGGAAACGGTTCAAGAGAGAACTTCAGCGTCTTGCCGGATATGAATCAGCGTGCATTGTGGTTGAGGCTGACCTCAGCGACATCCTCGGTGGACGCTACCGTTCCGGTGCGCATCCTAACGCCGTCCTCGGAACCGTTCTTTCCATCGTCGTCGACTTTGGCATCCCGGTCTTCTTCTGCTCGGACCGACAGGCCGCCTGCCGCTTCGTCGAGGGCTATTTGCTCAGATTTCACCGGAAGGGAGAGAGAGGATAGCGATTGAACCCACTGGCTGTTGCGTAGCGCAGCAGAGTGCAAATCCAGTGCAGTGATTTGTTAACTTTCCGTAACATTTTCGCTGCCAATCTCATGTATGAAAATCCCCGCCTTTGCGTCAATTGGCTTTGATAGTTCAACAACTCTTCTATGATGCGTAAAAAGGAGCACCTGCGTACTTGATGCCAATTCAGCAAGAACCTCCAAGCAGACGCGAGTACGGTTGTCGTCAAAGCCAATGAGAATATCGTCCACGACAAACGGCATGGGTTCCCCCTTGCTCAGATGCTGTTCAAGCGTGGCCAGGCGTAGGGCGAGGTAAAGCTGGTCTCGTGAGCCATCGCTCATGCCGTCGACAGTAACCTCTTTGTCATTGGGGCGTACACCCAGCAATATGGGATTTCCCTTGTCATCTAATTCGTCTCGGAGTCCCGCATAGGAACCCAAGGTCAGCTTGGAGAATAATTCACCTGCTCTGGCTAGAACCGGGGCCTGGTTTGTCTTTCGGAAGTTTTCGATTCGCTGTTCGAGGATGAGTGCGGCGGCCTGCAGTCGAAGATATTGTTCGGCATTCGAAGCTATGCTGGCAAGGTGCTCCTCGGCATCTTCCGATGCATTTGCGGCCAGGGCACTGCCATCCTTCGCATTGATTTCATTTTGAAGAGTCTGTCGGTGATCTCTTAATTTGTCCCGTTCGCCATGAAGCGCCTTCAGCTCACCGGCGACCTTTTCAAGCTCACCCTCTATTGCATCCGTTTCCGATGCTTCTGACTCCTTTTCGAGTTCTTCAATGCTCAAGCCATCGCCGTTTCTATTAAGCTCTTGGTCGAGCATATCCAGTTTTTTTTGTAGGTCCCGCTTGTTTTTCGATTTTTCACCGGCCTCTACTAGTTCCTCATCAGTTTCGACCTTGGCTTGAGTCCTCAATGCGGCCAACTGTTCCTTGGAGTTTCGGCTCGTGATATCGGCATTCTCGATTTCCTGTTTGATTTCTTTGAGTTGCGATTCAATCTTGGTTAAGCTTGCTCGGGCTTCACGCGCCATGTTCAGATCGCTATTCAATTGAGCGGCAATCGCCGATGCTTCTAACCCTTCTCGTTTGACCCCGATGCTGTCGGCAAACTCGAATACCTTTTCGTCGAATTTCTCTTTAACCTGATCCATCCCATAAATGCGTTTACGCAAGTCCTCTGACTTGTCGTGTTTATCAAAGAAAGACAACAGGTTATCGAAAGTCTCGGTCGCATGCTCAGGATGAACATCTTCCTTCAATCCCAAGCCCTCTATGGCCTCTATCCATTCTTGTTTCCAGCTTGAAAGATCGACGCCAACTGACTTCAATTCATCCTTTTTTCTCTTTAGACGAATTTCGGATTCTTTGAGCAGATGTTCATTTTGGCGACGCTTTTCACGAATAGCTTCTTCTTCCTCTACTCGCTGCTCACACAACGAAATCAGGGATTCAAGGCTCATATCCTGCGTGTCTGTTGATGAGTCGAATTTTGAGATTTGACCAGATACGGTCTGCTTCAGTTGCTCGCACTCTTCGGCGAGACTTTGTTGATTTGCTGAGTAGCGTTTTGCGGTTTGGACTTTTTCGATAAGGTTCTCTACTCTGAGAAGCCACTGCTTCATTTCCCTCGGAGTTCCAGCCTCTATCTTCAGCGGTTCCCATATAGCGGACCATCTCGCCTGGAAATCATTTTGTCTTGCCCTTATGTTCTCAAGGGCTCCCAGTAGGTCATCAATTCGCGATTGTAGAGTTTCTATCTTTGATTCTAGCTCTGCTCGCTTAACGACCTGGTCAGCTTCCATTCGGAGGCGATCAGATACGTGGTCAGCAGACTCGACTTTCTTCTCGTATGTGGATGGCAAATCGTCATCTTGAACGTATTCAGAAATCTCGTTTTCAACAACCTCGGTCTGTTCGATATACTTGCGTTTGATCAGCTGCCAGCCGGTAGTTCTAACATCTCGCGAAGTTTCCAAGTCGGCAAGGGTCGGCACATCACTTTGAAGCAAAAGTGCCTTTAAATCTTGTTCTGCCTGCCTTTTCTCCTCGTCAACTTCCTGCTCTTCTCGAGTCGTATCTTTGTATTCTTCTGACAGTGCTTCATTTTCTTTTTCGAACTGGTCCAACGTTTCAGATACTGGCAGAGATAGCTTCAATACGGCATCAACCGAGCCAGTGTACCTTCCCAGCCTCGCCAGTTCGTTTTGGCATGCCTCATTTTCGTCACAAGCTTGCTTCTGTGCTTCGGCTAACCGCTGCTCGACATTGCCTGCCTTTCGAGCTGCTGCAATCGAGGCCTTAAGCTCTTTCAAGTCAATGTCGGATTCCGAGCTGTTGTCTAATTCGCTTTGTAAAGATCTACGCTCGTCTTCGATATCTTTAATGGACGCTTCGGCCTGTTCCTTGTTTTGGACCAACAAGCTGTGCTTTTGGGCTAATCCCGAAATCCATTTCTTGTTATTGAGAAGCGGTCGCAAATCGTCAGCTTGATCCAAACCAACATCCGGGCGAACAGTTTTAAGTAGTGTTTCGGCTTCGTTGCGCAGCAAACGCCTTTTACCATCCTGCTGCGGACGGTCCTTGAGCGTTTTTTCGACGGCTCCAAGTTCCTTATGAAGCACCAAGATGGCTTCCTCGTTTTCAAGAAGATCGCTTCGAACGATTAATGATTCCGATTCCTCTTTTAAGCCTAGCAGCTTTGCTTCTAGTCGCTCCTTGCTTTCACTGGCAGATTGAAGATTGCTGCTGGCGGTTCTTCTCTTTTCCTCAGAATCTTCGGGCATCAGATCCACCTGACCCAGGGCTTCAATTCTCCCCAAGACGCTCCGACGCTCAGCCAAGGCTCCCTTTACGCGGTTGACCCGCTCCAGGCGACTTTTCACCTTGCCTTTTGCTTCAATATCCTTCTCTATTTTCTCAATGGTCGCTATCGTGTCTGATAGGTCTTTTTGCAGTTTCTTCCAGTCAGAAACAGGCAAGGTCGCTTCCTTTATTCTTTTCTGAGCTTCCTTATAGATGGCGATTGCCTGGTTTATGACCGACTTGGAACCACGCGATTTGAAGATCTCGTCCGCGCCGTTTTGCATCGCAGTCAGTACTTCTCGTAGATTTGCGGTCCCAACTGCTGCACTAAAAAGAGCCTGACCAAGGTCGCCAGACTGTTCCAATAGTTCACGACCTCCCGCGATCAATCTTTCATGATCGATTCCCCAAAGCTTTGTAAATAGGTTTTCGTCAATACTCGCGGGAATAAACGGTATCAGAGAACCATCATCCATTGGATCGTTGGTACCGTACATCAGCAATGTGTCCTTGTTCCCCTTTTTTCTTGTAAATTCGAGGGTGGAGCCATCTGTAAGTCGCAACTGCCCCCCGATTCGAAGCTGCGAATGCGAATGCAGGAAACTGTCATTGGTCCTGGCGGGAATACCAAATAGCCAGGCAATAAGGGCTCGAAGCGAGGTGCTTTTGCCAGCTTCGTTGTCACCGTAGATTAGATGTAATCCCGAGTCGCCATTAGTAAGATCTAACGACTGATCTGTGAATGGGCCGTAAGCAAACAGGTCAAGACGGTCGATTCTCATTTTGCACCTCCAACCGTCAGCAACCTACCGATCAACATGTGCTTTGCTTCTTCAACAATTCGATGGACGGTTTGCTCGTCATCCAGGTTTAAGACAGAATCATCGCCAAATGCCTCGGATGGTGCCTTTTGTCTGAGTTCCGCAATTTTGTCTTTCAGCCCGTCGATATCGTCATTGCCATTGGTGATACTCAGAATCTCCTTCAGTAATCTCCCCATGGCGTTGTCGTCAGCCAACGTGGATTCCAAATCGAGCTTGCGGGTAGTTGAATTCTCTATTCGCTCAATCCACAGGTCGTCTCCTTCGATCTCGGCACCAAGGGCTTTTATTTGCTGATCGAGCTTCTCAGGGTAGGCTGCAATTTCATCCGCTTTCTTGGTAGCCCCCTGCAACCGTATCCGCATAGCAAGAGGTCTATTTTCAGCAGACGCTTTTTCTTGCTCGATGCCTTTTCGGACACGTTCTAAAACCTCGCGCATTTCATCGACGTCGGTTATGTCGATATCGCACAGGGACCATCGCAAGACATCTAGGGATATCCTGTCGATATCGGAAACGGCACCATCGTCAACAGAGACAAGCACACAACCCTTTGCGCCTGCTTCGCGAATATGGCGGCCCTGGATGCAACCAGGAAAGATAACATGTGGATATTCCTCGACAATTTCCTGCTTGTGTATGTGCCCCAAAGCCCAGTACTGGTATTCCTTGGAACGAAGGTCATCCAATGAGCATGGTGCATAATTGGCATGGCCTTCACGACCGTCGAGGCTTGTATGCAATAGCCCGATATTGAAAAGTCCCTTTTCAGCAGTGCAAAATCCCGCCACCAAGTTTTCATCCACATGTTGGGTTGGAAAGCTGCGCCCATGAATCGCCACACCAAGGTCATCCAATTTGACCGTTTCGACTTTCTTTGAAGAAAACATTCTCATGTTCGAGGGGCTATCCAAGGATTTTGTCATCCGATTTGCCGCATCGTGGTTTCCAGATACTGAGAATACTTGGATATCGTGCCGCCCCAACCGCCCCATCTGTTTGCTCAGAAATATGCCCGTGCTGTAGTCTTTCCAGTCGCCGTCATACAGATCACCGGCCAACAGGACAAAGGCCACTTCCTCCTCTATTGCCAGGTCAACTAGGTTTTCAAACGCCCGTCGGCAAGCAGCCCGAATGGATTCGGCAGGAGCAGATTCGTACCGAGATAATCCGCGCAATGGACTGTCCAAATGAATATCGGCTGCGTGAATGAACTTGAACAAAAGCACCTCTCATTTCAGAAGGATGCTAACATTGTTTATGTACTTTCTTCATAACACCTTTGGGCCGTGGCATCGCGGTATAAAACCCCTTCGGCAATCTTCGCATAACACCTGTATTTGCGGAGTATCAGGCCATGTTCTGCAACAAAGTCGGAGGGGATACATGGTTTCTGTATAACGCACTTCCGTTTCTCCTTTGCAAATCGCCCACAGACTCATACCGCCCACATAGTGCTTTCATCACATTCTCTCAGAACAATATAGCTTCTCGAACCCCTCAAAGTCAAAGCCAATTCCAGTCTGCCAAGTGACCCGGCTTCCGACAGCCTGATAGCGATTCCGGTATGTGAACACTGAGAAGGCTGTGCGGAGTTGCGCTGCGCTCTGTGGTTTGCTGAGAGGCGGTTATTTGAAACAAGCTCATATGACAATTCGAGGACGGATCGACGCTGTCTTCTATGCGGGGACGCGGTTCTCAGCGGGTCGGTTGGTAACATCGTCCGGGGACAAGATTCAATTCGCCGGAAAGCTCTACGCCCGCGAGAACGAACACGCCGTGCTAAACGGTCGCTGGATCACACATCCCAAGTACGGTCGCCAGTTCGAGGTCGAGACCATGGAATATGACCTCGACTTGGACACCGACGGACTCGCCAACTACCTTGCCAATCATCCCGACATCAAGGGCATCGGCCCGGTAAAGGCCCGTCTTATCGCCGAACGCTTTGGGTGCGATTTTGACCGGATCATCTCTGATGAGCCGGAACGAGTCGCCGAGGTTGCGAAGTTGCCGTCCCAAGCCGTACACAATCTCCGAGCGGAATGGCTCAAGACGCTGCGGACGAACAGGGCAATCACCTGGCTGGCCGCTTACGGGCTCACACATCACCAGGTGACGACCCTGGTCAAGAAGTTCGGCAATGACGCACTGAGTCTGCTCAAGGCCGACCCGTACATCATCGTGGGCGAGGTGCGCGGCTTCGGGTTTAAACGGGTCGATAAGATTGCCCGCAAGATGGGCACCGCCAAGGACGACCCCGCCCGCATCCGCGCTGGTATACTCCATTGCGTGGGGGTGGCACTGGACCAAGGCGATTGCTGGATCGAGTTCGAGGAGTTGATCGACCAGGGCAACACGCTGCTGGTCATGGATGTCCTTGACAGCCGCGACCGGATCGAAAAGGCATTGGGTGTGCTCATCGATGGAGAAACGCTTTCTTGTTCCGCGCACGGTGGCCGGTTCCTCGTCGCCCGACCGGACATCCGTAAGATGGAGGAGGACCTGGCGGCGCTGTTTCGGCACGCTACTCGACCTAATCCTCATTTCAGTAACGCAGATGATATTGAGTCCCTGGTGCAGCAGATCGCGCCCCAACTCAATGACGGCCAGCGGCAGGCCGCCGTCACCGCCTTTCGTCATTCGATATCGCTCATCTCCGGCGGCGCGGGAAGCGGCAAGACGTTTACGATCTCGGCGATTACAGGCATCTACGCGGAACGTGGTCTGCGTGTCGTTCTCGCCGCGCCAACTGGCAAGGCGGCCAAACGCCTCGAAGAGGTCGTCGGGCACTCTGCGAGCACTATTCATCGGTTGCTCGGTTTCAATGGCACAGACTACGGCCGCGGTCCGGACAACCCTATCGAAGCCGACGTGATTATCGTCGACGAGGTCTCTATGGTGGACGTGCCGTTGGCCTGGCGATTGTTCCAGGCGATCAATCTGGAGACGACTGCGGTTGTCCTGATCGGCGATCATAACCAGCTTCCGCCCATAGGTCCTGGCAACCTGTTACGCGATCTCGTTCAGTCCCGAGTTGTGCCGGCGGTCATTCTCGACAAGGTTGTCAGGCAGGCAGGAGTGCTCAAGGAAAACAGCATATCAATTCTGAACGGTGAGGTGCGCAAGACCAGCGAGCCGGAAGGACCTAGCCGCCGTGCGTGGTACCTCGTGGATCAGTTCACCGACCAATGGGACGCCCAGCGTTTCCTCCTTGAATTGTTCGAGAACGTGCTCGACAAGCGACTTGGTTTCGACCTGATATCGGATGTCCAGGTGTTGACGCCAACCCACAAGGGACCACTCGGCACGCGCGATCTGAACCGTGAGTTACAGCGGCTCATTCAGTGTAAACTGTGGGGTGTGGAAGTCCCGGTCGTCCCGGCCGGTCGCAGGCCGAAGCTGTTCCCCCACGACAAGGTCATCCAGACACGGAACAACTACGAACTCGGAGTGATGAACGGCACTGTGGGGGTCGTCACCAATGTCGCACGGGATGGCTCGCTCGTTATAGAGTTCGATGGAATGCCGGTGGAGATTGAGGCCGGGTCGCCGAACATGCAGGACATCCAGCTTGCCTACGCCCTTACTATTCACAAGGCGCAGGGTTCCGAGTTCCCGTGCGCCGTCGTGGTGGTCCACAAAGCCCACTCGTTCATGCACCACCGCAACCTGCTCTATACTGGCGTCACCCGGGCAAAGGAAACGGCTGTCATCATCGGTGATCGCTGGGGAATCGCAAGCTGCGCGAGGAAGCGTCGGCAGGATGAACGGAAGACGTTCCTCTCGTTGCTGCTAGGCCAAAAACCGGAAGAGACCCATTACAGCCTATCGAGCTGCAGATGAATATGGGTCGCAGTCTGCTATCAGTATGCTGATCATGCTGAGAAAAGTACGACTGGGTGGAGCAGAACGCTCTGGCCCCATTCTGGCGTGGATCGGGTCTCTGTTGTCGTCGACACGTGGGAATAGGAACCCTGTGCCTTCGGGTCCGCCTGGCCGGATTACGTTGGCCGCTACAAATTTAGTGACATCCCTGAGTACTTGTGCATTCGCACTGGTTCCCAGCGCGTCTCAGAGCTTTGTCTTTTGTTGCCTGGTCAAATACAGGAGGTGTCTTGCCTGGTGTTCCGTAAGTTGATGTTCTCGCATGGCACGTTTGGCAAAGCACGATAGCGTTGCCAAGATCGTTGCCACCATCCCGCCGTTTGTGATGAACTTCCAAGCTTCTGGTTCTTGTGCATCTTGCCATTGAAGAGTCTCCTTTCTTTGAAGTGTTCTTACCAAGGAAGATTAACTGACATCGGGCGGCGTTGTGGAAAGCGGTCGCCTACAAGCGGCTGCAACTGCTGGGCAAGAAATGCCTCCACGCCATCCCTTTCGCTATCCACCACCGACGCCCATGTAACAAATATATCCAAATGGGCATACCTCTGAATATTGGGATCGTTTCGGTGAGATTGAAGCCTATCGCGGATATTTCCTTGGCCAATGCGAACTACCGCAGGATTCTGGCCGCCATACCAAATAACATAGACCCCTTCCATCCCATCGAAATGACTATGAGACAAATCGACATCATTCAGACTGCACCAAACATCCCCCTGGCACTTGTTCCACGTCAACGTCATGTCTGTCCCTCTCTTGGAAATCGCACTCTAGGATCAGAAGAATGCAGTTTGACCTCCGCGTTCTTTTTCTCCCTTTTCAGTCTTTTTGAGGTCCAACGTATACTCGAAATCTTGAAGCAGATAATCGGCGTGGCTATCTCTGAGCATGTCAAGTATCTTGCTAATTAGCCCCAACTCTTGGCCTTCAAGAAAGCGGAACACCGAAGAGGCAATGTATTCCTGATTTAATTCGAACGAGAGCCAATTTCGATCAAGTATTTCCGCGGCAAATCCAGTAGTGTTTGAGCCAGCAAATATATCTAAGACAGTGTCCCCTTTTGCGGTCAACATCTTTATGAAGAACGTTGGAAGTTCCAGTGGAAAACGGGCGGGATGGCGCTCAACCCCAAATTCTTTACACATTCGAAGATATCCTGAATTACTCTCTGTGTTTGGGATAGACAACAGATTTGAGGGAATAGCACCGCCGTTATCCCTCGCAAAACCTGAACTAATATCATGTCCTGACGGACGTTTCTTTGGCTTATAAAAACTCTCCGGATCTTCAATCAGCTTCTTCATTCTCTCAGAATACGGTGCTAATACATTCCTAACATCAGCTTTGGGGAAATCTGACTTACTGAACCACCACACTGTATTAACTGAGTCTTTGGCTCTCATTTTTCGTTTATTAACCCATTCAATAGGAGATGGCAACTTAGACGGATTGAACCAATAAAAGTCTTCGGCAAGTCGAAATCCTATGTCATCACAGAAAGTCAACAATACCCGAAAATTATACAATGAACGCGACGGGATGCCCGACCGGTATGCTCCTCCTAAATCAAGAACGAAGCTCCCCGTGTCCTTTAGGATTCTGAAAACTTCAACACCAAAAGGTTTTATCCAGGCAACGTATTCGGATTCTTCAACATTGCCATAGGTCTTCTGCCGACGCAAGGCGAATGGTGGTGAGGTCATTACAAGATCAATACTGCTATCCGGTAACTCTGCCAGCAGTTCTAGAGAATCTCCGACATAAGCTTGACCTCTTGTGGTTCGATAAAGGGGTTTACTTATCATGGCTAATATTCCTCCAGACCATGGACCCAACTTGCCACAATCTGCCACAGCACGCTGGCGGCGAAGTAGACTTCTGGATCAGCTTTGCATATCCCTTCAACGTCAGCTTGGACGAAATTATCTTTTCCATAACCTACGATGTAGCTTACCCACCTGCGAAGGTTTTGATCGTCTCCCATAATTAGATCAGACGGGTTGAATTTCCCGGTTCTTGCAAGAGCCCAGGATATGCCGTCACGTTTGCTTGGCTCACTATTCTTCAGTAAATCCACCAAATGGTGTATCTGTGGCTCGGCAATACGGAGAAGCGCTCGCGCAGCCTCAACTTTGATTTCCAATGCGCTTAGATTGAATGTATCAACGAGCGCCGTTGCAGACAAGGCAGAGGCAAACTGTCCTAACGTCCAAGCTGCACCAGCACGAAGTTCCTCGTCACGGTTATTGTCTTTCAGCACTTCAATTAATAACCCCTCACTTCGTACTCCAGGAATCTCGGACACAACGATGATTGTCTCGAGTTGAGTTTCGAGTGGAACGGCCATAACTGGGCTACGGAGTTTATTCTCCATGAACTTCCAGCCGTTAGGATCGTTGTGCGCGGCAAGGGCAGCCGCAGCCTCAAGCTGAACATAAATATCTTCATCGGGATCGGTCATTCTGGATGCGAGGTCATTCTTGGCAGCCTTGTAACCCCTATATCTAAGCGCCTTTGCAGCGGCATATCTTTCACTCAAATTGACACTTGCGAGCTTTTCTATGAAATAGGCTTCACCGACCGACGCAGGACAATCTAAAGCCGTAGTGACCGGGACTACCGCCGCCACTATCTGATTAGCCGCAACGGTTTCCCCTGTTTTGACTTGTGGCAGTAAGGTTATCGTGCCCTTCCTCCTGATCAACTGGACTGTTTGCTTTCGTCCTGCTGGAATTGGAGTAAGGCTGAGCCTGCGGGGCTCCACTGCAGAGACAACGGATTGCTGGTTAGATGCAGCGCATGTCCACATCACCCTTATTTCGGAGCCTTCCTCCACGCCTTTTGGCTTGGTAATCGAGACCTGTCCATTAGCGAATGCCTGCCGCATATCCCTAACATTGACGAAATGAACTGGTGAAATCTGTTTGAGTTCTATCGGGGAATCATCGCTCGGTTCGAAAACAACGATTGCAACAAGATCATCGTCGCGCATGCCCGCGTCCCATGCCCGCCTTGGGTCATTTAGGGAGTGGGACATTGATATCTCAAGCTTGGTCTTCCCGCGAGATTCGAAACGTATGCCCGTGTTCAAGCACAGAATGTCGGGAACTCGCACCCTCTTGATTTTGATTTTTTTCCAAATCTTAAACCCGGTTGAACCGCGCTCTAGCTCTATTGGGTTGAACCCCATCTCTTTTAGTCGAGCAATTGTCGTATTTGTCCCTGATGCTCCAACGGCGAGTTTTCTCAGAAAACTGTCGTCGCTCTTGAAACTATAAGCCATTGGGTCGGCCCCTCATTTGTTGTGACTCTTTCATCGTGCCTGATTTCACCCACCTGTCCAGTTCTTCTGCATCAAACCGCCAGACCCGGCCCATTCGATGGGCGGGCAGGTCACCTTCACGAGCAAGACGATAGATCGTGGACTTGCCGATTTTCAAGTGCTTCGCTGCTTCTTCCAGAGTCAACCAGGTAGTCATGAAATCGCCGTCTCCATCTCCACTCGTGGTCACTAAATATCATATAATAACATTTCTGAGCACCAAAGGCAACACATTTTCCGTTCGCCGTCAGAATGTGTTTCCGGTCGGTAAGTATCAATCAGCGTGGATATTGGCGGAAATGGAGACTAGGTGGCAGTTGAGCGGCTAAGCAATGTGAAAGACTATTACCGGCGGATCACCGAGATCGATATCGGCGCGGTCGCCCGGGAGCTTCTCGGCTCCCGTGTTGTGCACGAATCCGACCGCCTGCTTCAATGCGACTGCCCCAACCACAAGAGCCAATCGCGCCGGTCTCTTCACGTCATGCTCGACAAGCAGGGCTGGTATTGCTTCGGCTGCGGCGTCGGCGGCGACGTGCTCCAGCTCGTGGAGTTCATCCAGTCGGGGCAAGTGACACGGGGTCAGTGCGGGCCCATGCCGGAGAGCCATCAGCGGGCCCGCGATTTCCTCGCGGCCAAGGCGGGGCTGCCGGCTTTGGCCAAGCACGGGCTTTCACCTGAGGAGTTGGCCGAAGCAGAAGCCGAACGCCTGGTTGAACTGCGGGTCTACGAGGTGTTGACGTCCTTGGCGGAACACTATCACCGGCGGCTCCAGGAGAATCCTGACGCTCTCGAATGGTTCCGATCCAAGTACGGCCTGTACGCCGAGACGGTCGATAGGCTCCTCATCGGCTATGCGGACAATGACAGCGAAGGGGGCGTCATCCGGAAACTGACCGGCAAGGATGTCGGCTTCGCCCCGCGGGAACTGGCCGCGTCCGGAGCATTCCGCCCGACCAACCAGGACGGACTCGATCCGTTCTTCGACCGGCGCATCGTGTTCCCCTACTGGAGCCGCGGCCGCGTCGTTTTCATGATCGGTCGCAAGACACCGTGGACGCCGGATCAGCCATGGGAACAGGGCAAGTACAAGAAACTCCCCATCCACGACGAAAACACCCGCAAGCACATAGCCCCGTGCATCGACAACAGTCATCTCTACAACGAGGACTGCCTGCTCGCCGGGCCGGAGCGGTTGATCATCACCGAGGGTGTGACTGACTGCATCTCGCTCATGGAACAGGGCTTCCCGGCGGTCTCGCCGGTGACTGTTCGTATCCGCGAGGCGGATTGGGAGCGGCTGCTGCCGCGTCTTCGCAACGTGAAGACGGTCTACATCTGCCAGGACAACGAGATCTCCCAGGCCGGTTTGAACGGCGCGCTCAAGACCGCAGCGGTCCTTTCCGAGCACCGGATACAAACCCGTCTTGCCGTTCTCCCCCTGGACGAAAGACGCGCGAACGCCCACCGGGAATTGCGGGAGCGGTTCGCTCTCGACGCGGCGGTGGGAGCCCGCGAGCTGGCCAAGCGTCTCGACGGCCGGACTCCGGAGGAAATCCGCGAGGCCGAGCGTCTGCTCTCCGAAGCCAAGATCGACGTCAACGACTACTTCGCCGCGGGTCACTCGGCCCAGGACTTTGAGGCGTTGCTGGCGAAGGCCGAAACGCCTCTTGAGTTCGCCATCTCCCGGTTGCCAAGCGAAGTATCCGAGGAGGAACGCAACCGATTGTTGGAGCCGGTCCTTGGTGAGATCGCTCGACTGACGCCATTGGAACAGGATCGATACCTGAAGCTCATCCAGGAACGGTTCGGGAAATCGGGTTTGTCCCTGGGTACTTTGCGCAGCGAGGTCCGCGCGATGCAGAAGGATCGACAGTCGCACGCCAGGCAGGACAGGAGAAAAGAGAAGCGGCGCACAGATGCACCGCATGGTTCCTGTCGGGCACGGATCGAGGAGGTGTTGCTCGACACCGAGGAGGAACGCGGCTTACCGGACTACACGAAGGCGGCGGAGGCGGCCTATGATTGGTTCATTGCTCACGGGGCACGTTTCTTCCGCACGCCGCTTGGGGAACCGTTTATGTTTTTCGAAGATACAATCCTGTGGATGGATACTCCCGACCGTGGTCGCAAGCGGCTCTACATCTCGCTCATGTACAAACATACTGGGATAGTCCAGACCACTACCAGCGGCAGAACGTTCTACGATGTGTTAGCCAACCTTGCGGTGGAGCGCGGGCAGGTGCGAGAGCACTTCTCCTGGCTTCACACCGACGTGGCAAAGCAGACGATCTATTTCAACCTTAACAACACCGACCATGAGATCGCAAAGATCGCTCCAGAGGGAGTGGAGATTCTCAAGAACGGGGGTAATGCGGACGGCGTTATCCTGGACGGCTCCCGGAAGATGGCCCCAATCCGCTTTCTGCCGGAAGCCGGCCCCGAGGAGGCCGACCGGCTCCTGGTGGAACTCGTCCTCGACAACCTCACTTGCGCACCAGGTGACCGGTTCCTGGTCCTGTCGTGGCTGTCTTGTTTTCTCCTGATCGACTTCGCCGGCACGAGGCCGATGACTCGGTTCGAAGGCCCAGCTGGTTCGGGTAAAACCACCGCGAGCAAGTTGATCTCGGCGCTGCTCTACGGCGAGCCCCAACAGAAGAAGAGCACCGACGCAGCCAACTACACTGACGGTTCGCAGAACCCGCTCATCGTCCTCGACAACATCGAAGTCAAGCAGATGACCGAGGACCTGACTACCTTCATCCTGACCAGTATCACCGGCATCGCCAAGGAAAAACGCAAGAGCGGCACCGATACCGAGACGGTGATCGAGCGGACCAAGTGCCTGCTCAACACGACCGGCATCGAGCCGCTGGGAGGGGAACTCGCCGAAATCCTGTCGCGCTCGTTCATTATCCGGTTTGACATGGACGAGCAGGCGAGCGACTGCTTCCTGGAGGCCAAAATCCTGGCCGCCATCCGTGAGCATCGCGACCTGGTTGTCTCTGCCTTGATGAAACGCACAAGCCACGTATTGGCCATGCTGCAAAGCAGCGGTCAGGAGAGAGTAATGCGGCTTCTGCATCGAACATTGGGCAACCACAGCAAGCGCCGCTGCAATGACTACCTCAGCCTGATGTACCTGATGATGCTCGCGGGAGAACAGCAGGAAGACGTTGACCGGTCTCTCGAAGAACTCCACCAACAGTTCCTGGATCGGATCGCGTCGCTCAACAGCGTCTCTATGGAGACCGCGCGGGAATCCAACCCCATCGCCACCTGCCTGGTGTCACTCTTCAAGGCCTATCGACACGCACTCGAGGCTGACCGGGAGAGCACCGCCGTCAATGTCGCCAAGACGAACAAGGCGGCGTTTCTCGAACGTTACCAGATCGACTTCCAGGACGAGACTACCATCAAGGGCGCTCTTGCCCGCGACCTCTTCGTGGCCATCAAGCGCCTATCCAAAGACTTCGGCCTATCATTCCACATGAACTCCGTCCAGCAGTTTGCCCAACGGTTCTCGAATGACCTTGAGACGATCCGGGAGGTGGGGTTCGAAATCACCATCAACCGGTCTTCGCAGTCGGTCCGTCGCACTGCCACCTACGACATCATCTTCCTCATCTGAAGAAACCCATGTCTCTGCCGGGACGATGCGAAGGATACCCTTCGCAAACGGCGAAGGACCTTCGCGCCCGCAAGCCCATTCACAACAAACGGTTACATTGATCGTGCGAAGGTGCGAAGGGTTTCAGGGGTCAGCCCCCCTTACCCGAGAAAAAAACTCGCATGTCATGCTCGCCGGTTTCTGACTGGTTCTCCTTTGTGTTTTTCTGCTCACACGTGAATAACTCTCTGTACTACCTTCGCACCTTCACCTTCTCTTTATCATATCTGTCTTTCATATCAATCAGTTACGGCAGTGCGAAGGCCCCTGCGAAGGTTCTTTTCATAACCTTGACCCTTCGCACCTTCGCAATTCGGCACTATCCGGTTCGTTCCGGTAAGTATCTCACGAGGAAATCCTAGTAACTGGAGTACCGGAAGTGAGCCTTCTCAAACTCATGATGGAACAGACGGCCGGGGACACGATACCGCTTGATGTCCCGGATACCGAGTCAGATAACCAGTCCCGCGCGGAGGATGTCACGACTGGTGCAGAGACCACGCAGGAGGCGGCACTCTATGTAACTACGAATCTTGAGTCATGGGAAACCACGACGCCGAAGTACTACGCCCGGGATGTGAGCGTCGATGACACCTGCTACCGTCGGTTCGATCCTGATTACTACGCCTGGTTAAAGCACAAGATGGCGTCGGCCAAGAGAGCGGCGGACTCGGGACGAATCTCGGCATCTGCTTTTGACAGACTGCGCACCCGGTTCAATGATATCCACATTTGGGCCGTTAATCATTTCGGCGAAGGGTCACTGCTTTCGGCGATTCAGTCGTTGGACGTGAAGGCTTATTCTCCACCGCTGCGCGAGACATTCGGACAGGGTATTTATTATCCGCTAAGACAAGTTGCGCCGGAGGAGAGGCCCCTGCCGAACCCGCGATTCCTCTACCCGAAAAACGGCGAGTGTCAATTCGCACAGGAGGTGTCTCCACGGGCCATTGCCAAGGTGGACGCGATCCGCGACCAAGCCATTTCCCTCGGATGGAGCCAAGTCAGGCTCTATCAGAACTGTGGCTCTCTTCGCTTCCCTTATGGTCAGGACTACGGGCTGGCATGCTTTGCGGACGGCGATGTGCGTATCGGCGAAGTAACTCGGCAATCAATCGAGATTGTCGGAACGACATCGAAAGAGAATCGTCTGAGATTCTACAACCCAGACGTGGATCAACCGTGGCTGAGAAGAATAAGGAATGAAGAGTGAAACGAGACTATGCGAATGCCAAAGATGTCCTGCCGCCCGATCTGCTCCGCACCGTCCAGGAGCACTTCACTGGCCTGCTTTGGGTGCCAAGCGACACCTGTTTCTATCACGAGCGCCGCAGACTGGTGCTTGCCTTGAAGGACCAGGGAATCTCAACGCGTGAGATCGCAAGACTATCGGGCGTGACTCCGCGTCGCGTCCGGCAGATCTTTGCCGAAAGCCGTGCGGAATCGTCCCCGACGCTTCACGACTCTAGTCGGTAGGTAATGAAGGGGTTCTCCCTAAGTGAGGGCGAAATCTGCCTTCCGCCCCGGACGTTGGAGTGCTGAAACCGGAACGACAGAGATCATGGCTGACGAGAAAGCGAAATCCCGGATTGGCAAACACGACGCAGGACAACTCGACCGCTGGCACCGCAACGCCGCCAAGTCACGGGTTGGGAAGGGCGCGGCTCCTGGCAACCGAAACAGCCTAGTGCACGGCATCTACGCAGATCGCTTCCTTGCTCCGGAGGAGCGACCGCTTTTCGAAACCATCATCGCACAGCTGTACCAGGACTTCGTGTTCAACAAGAGTTCGGACTTCATGCAGGTCGAACTAGTGGCAGTCTATTTTCTCAAGCTGGGGCGAGCGCAGGAAGCCGGTGATTGGGATGCCGCCGAGAAACTGGACCGCATGATCCGTTGCCACCTCAAGGACCTCAAGGCGACCAAGATCGCCAGGGAGGGCGAGGCGGCTAAGGGACCGGAGACAACCCCAGCGGAATGGGCCACGGCGCTGCTTGAAAAGCTGGCTGAATCGAAGAAGAAACCGGCCAAGAAAACAGCCAAGAGAACGAAAACGCGAAAATGATTGCGGATAACACCAGGACGGCCTGCAGAACGGCCCCGGGAACACAGGGACTTACGGCGTTGCCAGCGATAGGAAGTTCCGATAACCCCTGTTCCAGGAAGTTTCGATTGATCGTTTCTTCCGTGCTGCAGACCCGCATCACTGCAGAGGCGTCGGAGAGTATTGGCAAGGCGCGCGGACATGGAGGCCGCGTGGACGTTGCCAGAAGGTTTCCCACGTCCCCGAACGAGAACGCGGTCCCGAGGGACCGCAAGGTTCTCGTACCCGTCTTTGGGTCAGAGCCGTTCGAGCGCCTCTTCAAGAGCGCCATCAACCAGGTGGGTATAGATCTCCGTAGTCGAGATGTCCCGGTGGCCGAGTGCCCGCTTGACTACAAGCAGGTCGGACGTGGCAGCATACAGGTGGGTAGCGAAGCTGTGCCGCAGCCCGTGAGGACCGAGGCTCTTCTCGATATCCGCCTCGGTCAGCCAGAACTTGACACGGTTCGCTACCTGTCTCGGCGAGATGCGCGATGTACGGTTAGAGAGGAAAAGTGCAACACTGGCAGCGCCGAGCTTGCGGCGCTCTGCGAGGTATCGGCGTAGGAGCGAGCGAAGGTTGGACTTGAGGAACTTCACCTGTGGAACGTTGCCCTTGGCGCGGACGCGCAGATGCTTCGCGTCGAGGTCAACGTCGTCGATGTCCAGAGAGACAAGCTCCTGGAGGCGGATACCGGTTCCAAGGAACAACTCGATGATAACCCGGTCCCGTCGTGCCAATGCATTTGATCGTCCGCAAAGCTCCTTGAGCAACCTGCGCTTCTCGGCTTCTGTGAGAAACACCGGCGGCGTACGCGGGAGTCGGCGCATGGTGACCGACCGGGCTGGGTTTTCCGAGACAAGCCCTGTCTCCTCGGCCCAGGCGAAGAAGGACCGCACCGCAGCTTTGAATCGGTGTAGCGACGCGGCTGAGCGCGGTGCACCGCCTGCTGTCTCTGAGACGGCCGGATCGGTAAGGACCCTGTCAAGCACCGCTGGAGTCACCTGGCCGAGGGAGCACCCTGGTTGTATCAAGGTCAGAACTCGGGCGAACGTCCGTAGGTCGCGCAGGTATGCGCTGACCGTGTGTGGCGAGCGTCCGTCCGCTTCGAGTCTACGACCGAAGGTCTGGATGGCCTCTTCGACAGGATCGGGCGCTGGCATCAACCGCGCCGCTCTGGCGACGGCACTATTCATCGTCCTCGTCTTCCTTCTGGCTCCGGCCCATGGGTGTATCCTTGGGCAGAGGCAGCTTCTTGATGCGGCCGGTCTCTTTGGCCCAGATCAGGAACATCCTGAACACCCGCATGGTCTTATCAACGGTGGGCTTCGCCCGCTTCTTGCCGCTGGGCAGCTTCAAGAGAGCGTCCGACTTGAAGAACTTGCCGACATGCGGTGCCAGAATACCAGACAGCTTTCGCTCCGCACCGAAGAAGACTTCGATCTGTTCGAAGTCCTTCCCGTAGGTATAAAGCGTCCGTTCCTTTTTGCCCTGGCCCCTGAGGTGCTCCAGGTAGGCCTGGGCGGCATCATGCAGAGTTTCACTCATGGCGTTCTCTCCTTTCGAGAGGTTCAAGTTATTGTATATCATAATGTTACGCACATTAACATACAGGCATTCAAGTCGCTGGAAGTCAAGGCGTTCCTGGCCTATTTCTGGAGAAAGACCAGGTTCCGAACAGGCTGGGCCGTATCGGATATCAAGGGCTTAATTCGGGGCTGCGGCAGCGGCGGGACCACAGTTGTTTTTGCGCCCGCAAGGCTGGATGTGTTGGTTGAATCGGGCAAGGCGGGCCAGGGGTCTGCCTTGCTGTTGGGGCTGCCCTGATGGCGCGGATATCCGCCAAGGAACGCAAACTGGCCGATACCCTGGCCAGCCCCGTGCTCTGGGGACAGGGATACCTGCGCAACCGGGACGGCCATCCGCGGGCATATTGGCAGCACCAGGCAGAGGACCTGCTTTGCCGGGAGAATAACATAATCCACCTGGATGGGCGCGACGTTGGCAAGAGCGTCTGCATTAGCACCGATGTCCTGCATTTCGCTTTCACAACCCACGGGGGCCAGGGACTAGTCGCCGCTCCGCACCAGGGGCACCTCGATACGCTGATTGAGGAGATCGAGTTCCAGCTCGACAGCAACCCTGACCTCATGGCCAGTATCGCACTCACCAAGTATGGCAAGCAGAAAATCCATCGCAAACCGTACTTCCGACTGGAGTTCACGAACGGCTCGATCTTGTACTTCCGGCCCGCTGGTGCATACGGAGATGCGTTTCGTTCACTGCACGTCGACCGCGTGTGGGTGGATGAGGGTGCGTGGCTCACGGAGAAGGCCTGGAAGGCGCTGCGTCAATGTCTGAAGTCAGGCGGGCGACTACGCATCTACTCGACTCCGAACGGATTGAGGAATACCACTTACTATCGCCTCACCACATCGACGCAGTTCAAGGTTTTTCGCTGGCCGTCCTGGCTCAACCCGGTATGGTCCGAGGAGCGCGAGGCAGAGTTGCTGGAGTTCTACGGCGGCCGGGACAGCGCCGGCTGGCAACACGAGGTCGCCGGCGAACATGGCAAGCCATCCTATGGAGCCTTCAACATCGAGTATCTGAATCTCTGTCGACAGGAGCTCCTGGAATACCAGAAGGTGGTCATCACCGGTGACGAACTGAGTGGTTGCACATCCGAGGAAGAAACCCATGACCGGCTGGAGACCCTGCTCAATCTGGTGCCGCAGACAGGCGTGTTCTGGATCGGAGGTGATCTCGGTTACACAAACGATCCAACTGAACTCGTCGTGTTCCAGGAGGTGGAATTGGCGGAGCGCCGAATCCTCAAACTCGTCCTGCGCGTTCACATGGAGCACGTGGCTTACCCGCACATCGCGCAGACCATCGCACTGCTGGATCGATATTACACAGCTACGGGAATCGGCGTGGACAACGGTGGCAACGGACTGGCTGTGGTGCAGGAACTGCTGACCCTGGACAAGTATAAGGACCTGGACCTGGCGGGTCGTTTGCAAGGATACGATTTCGGGGGCATGACCACGCTGGCCGTCCGGGACGGACGTGAGGTTCGAAAGCGTACGAAGGAATTTATGACCAGCCTTATCAACGGTGCGCTACAACGCAGGCAGATCATCTTTCCGTCCGATGACCTGGAAATCGAAGACCAATTCACCACGCACACCTACACGCTGTGCGACGGGCGGATTGTCTACTCCAAGGGTAACGACCACATCATCGACGCCGTGCGCTGCGCAATGCTGGCTCGGGAACAGGCCAACCTCGATCAGGTGGGCGAGGAAACCGTTTCCCTGAAGCCGCTGGTGACGGAACCGGTGTTTATCTAAGTCTAACCGTCAATCAGTATGTTACACTTGAGATTATGGCTACGAGTAGCCGATTAATAGCCTATTGTGCTTCCAGTAGCCAAATGTCTTTTCGGAAGTCTCTTAGAAACAATTCTATCAGACGACCCGCCATACCGACATCCTCTAGGTGCTTCCGGTTGACCTAAAGGGCAGGCTCTCTTGGACACACGGCGCCTACGCTTACGCCACGCTCGTAAGGGAGTATACTGAAACGTTCAAAAGCCTGGAATCGGACCATGTTTTGGCATATATTCCATGCGGAGGAGTGTTCAAATGGACAGAGGAAGTGCTTCGCTTTGAGTTTCTCGACCGACATCAATTGTATCATCGACTT
>Ga0315545_1000818_pt1 | contig 32347 bp, 26 predicted proteins | sample SalMarSW160210MG_FD_203096 | JGI IMG/M metagenome (GOLD analysis project Ga0315545, IMG submission 203096) | Salt marsh sediment microbial communities from the Plum Island Ecosystem LTER, Massachusetts, United States - Salt Marsh Sediment SW1602-10 ...
TGCTTTGTTCGCCTTAGCGGTTTGTCTGGGTTATGCGTATGAAAAGAGCGGCTCACTGTTTCGGCCTATCTTCATCCACGCACTTTTTAACGGCTCCACTATAATTCTAACTCTGGCCCAGTGACTTCCTGCCGAGGTTAATAAGCCTGAGGCTTATAAATAAGCCTGAGGCTTATAAAATGGTGCTTGGTTCAATAGCTACCAATCACAAATCACCGGTTACCAATTACTGCTCAGGATCCTTGCGGATTAGCAGGGGCAAATCGCCTTTGGAGTGCACAATCGGTATTTGTTATTGGACAATGGAAGATATTATGAGGTGATATTATAAAAGCGTTCGAGATTGATAACCCGTAAATCACACAATTATCGAGAAACATTGAACTAACGTCTGTTTCTGAACGATAATATTTTAAGTTTGATAACTGGTGATTCATTATCATTTAACCAATTACAATTTAATACGCCTCAGGTTCATGCGCCTGCGGCGTACGAATAAACCAGATGTGTATCGAGGTTGCGTGATGAGGATTAAATACGCAATTTCTACAATGGTATTTTGGTGGCGCGAGCACCCTCTTTCTTTTGAGCAGGAGTGTCAGTTCTTGAAGTCACTTGGCTTCGGCGTCGAACTGTGGCCGAACATAAGAGGCCAGAACGAATGTCGCTACGAAAGGCGCAATTGGTCCAGGCTTACAGCAGCTACTCAAGATATGCTCGTTGCGATGCGCAGCCGGAGCGATCAACCAACACTTGAGCAATGGGCTGAACAGATTGAATGTGCAAAGATGCTGAATGCAAACATCGTAGTGGAGTTACAGAGCATAGGTATTGCGGCAGGAGCCGATCTCGATGGTTGTGATTTTACCCAAGAGGTAGTAAAATTAGCTCAAGACCGTGACGTGAGACTATGTGTGGAAACCGGGCCTTTACCCACGCTAAAGAGATTGGCAGAAAAGTTCGAGTCTTTATGGTATTGCCTGGACACGGGCTATGCTAATCTCGATCCGCGGCATAGCTTCAAGCAGTATGTAGATGAGTTGGCTCCGAGAGTAGCTCACTTACATCTGACGGATAACTACGGCCAGATGGACGACCATGAGCCGCCCGGCCTGCAGGGCGGCATACGGCGCGAACACTGGGATTATCTGTTGGAAGTATTGAGCAAATACGACAACGACGTGGTTGGTTCTTTTGAAATGTGTCCTTGTATGCCGGGAGTGATGATACGTCAGGCTAGTGAGTTTGTCTTCGGTGTGTTGAATTGGCCCGATCCGCCACAACGGCAACAGGGCTATGCAGACCTGACCTACAATCCGACATAATAAAACTAAAAGCAACGAGCGCTGCCTTCCCCTGCTTTTTTGCGAAAGCAATAAGGGGGGTAGATAAATATACAGAAAGGCTGAGAGCGGCGGGAATACTCTCAGCTTTTCGCTTTCTTGCTACTGGTAGCTTAGCCACAAGTTGATATGGTAACTGGTAATTGGTTAGTGGTAATTGGTAATTGGTTAGCGGTTACTGGTCGCCAGGGGATTATTCGCTTGTGGACTGCCTTAATTGACCCCATAAAAGACGACGCAATTCACTACGGATCTGTGGGAACGGGACAATTGCAGGCTCAGGTTTTCCCAACGTGCCGCCAATCTTCACCGAGGCTACACCGGTCTGTAGGGACGCCATCAGCTTATCCAGCTCTCTGACACCCGGCAGATGCAATCCTTTTAAAGGACGCGTTGAGGCGACGGCGTAACCTCCGATGGTGCTGCCGGTTCCAAGGTTGATGTTTTCGATAGTCCCAGCTCCGCGAACTTCTACGCCGCGATTGAAATATAAGAAGCTGGGAATGTCCAGTTTCGAGCCTTGGGCTTGGAGTTTCACCCATCCCTCGCCACTAGCTTGTGGCATGTCAAAACTCAGGTTCAGTGCGCTATACAATTTCCCGATGATACTGTTATTAATCAGATCTGACTCAGTCAAGTGAAACATAGCCTCACCGGTTAATAGCCGTAAATCCCGCGATGTTATTATTATTGTCGATTGTCCTGTCAGCCAGCCAGTGAGTGGATTAGCCTCAGGCTGGACGACATGTACTATCTGATTAAGATCAAGATGGTCCAGGTCGGCGTGGATGCGCGTAAATAATTTGTTGGCGTGCCGGCTCAAACTTACCCGTGTGTTCAGTTTACCATCCATAATCTCAAAGACAGAAGTATCGATGAGAAATCTCTTTTCACCGGCATAAGCTGTTATGTGGCCATTACCGAGCTGGGCCTTACGGAAACTCGCGTCAGCAAGTTGAATGTCTATATCAAGGCGCATCGGCTCCAAAGCTCGCGGTTCGTCAGTCGGCCCTGCTATCAATGACCCCGAGGCCTGTCCGGTGAGCCCTTTCAACCATGGCAACCTAGGCTCCAGGTTACTTAATTGCATGTTCTGCCAGTTTAATTCTGCGGTGCTTGTGGTCCAGTCATCCAAGACAATTCTGGCAGCGCCTTGGACCTGCCCACCGAGACCCCGCATTTGGATGTCTTGTAGCTGAACGGTTCGGCCATTAATCAAAGCGTTCAAAGACAATCGACCGAGACTTTTGTTCTTAATTAAAATATCTGAAGACAGGGCGCCGTTTCCTATGGCAGTTCTCTTAGAGACGTCCAGATTCAAATTAGCTTTGCAGTTGGCACAAAGTGCCATCTCGTATTTCGATAAAACGAAAGGCCAATTTTCAGTTGCAACCTGCACGTACAAATTCTGCGGCTGGTCTAAGCTGAACCACATGGAAGCTTGCGCGTTGCCCAGGCCCTTTTGGAGATAGATTTTTTCAAAGTTAAGAACACCATTCCGCAGAGATAATTGGCCTTCAGCATGTTCGGCCTGAAAAGGAGGCATTTTAACATTCTCCGCCGACCAGTTGCCGGTAAGATTGAGACGATCTCGCTGAAGGCCTGATATATCCAGTTGCAAACCCGCGGTTACGAGTCCCCGCCATGAAAGGGGTGATTCGACTAATTTAGCAGCATTTCTTAGCGCAAGGTCCTGTACGTTCAAGTTAACCCGGCCTGATTTACTGAAAAACGCATATTGGCCCTGCATTTGCCATGTTCCACCGAGAAGGGCAAAAGGCTCCATTTCAAATCTGAGAAGCCTTGCATCTATCTCGGCTTGCAAAGGAGCTTGAAGGCTCGCAATGGTGAGTTTGCCGGCTTTAATGTCTTGACCGATAAGTGTAGAGCGCACTTCGAGATTAACAGGCCATGCAGTTCCATCAACACTTGTATTTATACGCCATTCGCCGGCAAATTTTGCAGGTGTTGCTCCGTCGGTTTCCTGCGGCCCCATACGTCCGTAGATGGAGGCCTGTACGTCTCGAAGCTCGGCGGATGGAAGTGCGATCTTACCCGCCCCTGAAAAGGTCAATCCTGGATGTGTTAGCTCAACATTGGTGACGTTCACGCCGTTAGGGTCACCCGCTGCCACTAATCTAATATCGATGGGCAATTCGACCAATTCGTCCATTCGAAGTTTTTTGACATCGAACTGAACCGACCAACTTCGGTCAGATGCTGAGAAATCTCCGTTAGCCGCGACGTTGGCAGCGTTGGCCATGTTAAAGCTGAGTAGCTGGATTCTCGGCCAGTCAACAGTAAGGCGGGCTGTGGTGGAGTCAAGCTGGAGGTCCTTGTCTTTATAGCGCCATAACAAACTCGGCACCGACAGTAACCATTGGGACGTTGACCAGTTGTTACCTTCGTGGCTTAGCCACAAGCCGACAATTTCTGCTCGACCTTGCCAATTACCTAATGGTGACTGACCCACGGTTGAGACATTCAGGGAGAGCTGGTGTCGTCCCAACTTTGGCCAGCTTATTGAGCCGCTGTATGTACCCGCATGGCGGATGCCCCGCTTAGCACTTGTGCCCGTCCATGAGCCGTCAAATTCTCCCTTTTCAAGCCCTGTATTCAAAAGGGCATTCAGTCTTCCGACAAGCCCTGCGCTTTCGAGCACAACCTGGTCAGCTTTAAGCCTGTTCAGGCCCAAGGTTATAGAACCACTTACAATTTTAACCTGCTGGGTTGGAAGTCGCTCCTGGCGGACTAAAAGGTTATCCGGCCGGACGATAATTTGATTTGGATCGATCTGGATGGTCGTGGAGCCTTGCACTTTTGCCGCTGCGATTCTAAGCGAGTCCAACCTCAGTTTGCCAGTGAGCCTCTGGCCCTGTAGTAGTTGGCCATCCCACTGCCCGGCTATGTATCGCGGGCAGAGATGGGGCGGAATCCAGGCTTGTAATAGCTCGTCCATATTATCGATAGCAAAGCTGACCTTGTGCATCTTCAATGGGCCAGACGCGATTATTCCCTGAAGGTCAAGCTTAGAGGGAATGTTTCCCTCAAACTGCCAGGACAACTGACCCTGGTGCTCACCGTGGAAATCCAAAGGTCCGATTTCATGGGAGCTATCGTTGGAGTCCATTATTACGATTTTTGCATTTTTAATTTCTATACGTGGTAGTTTAGTCAAGCCTTGTTTTGCGCCACTATCACGGCTCGATCTGGCAAAGGTTGATACTATGTCCTGTATGTTCCAGTGACCGGCTTTATTCTGTTGGACCGTAAGGGTGGGGGCATTTATGTCTATCGACTCAAGAATCATTGAGCGCGTCAGCAACATCACCGGCAAAGCGCTGTGCGAGAGATGAATCTCAGAGGCCACAAAAAAGGCCTCCTGCTCGATCGGCAGAGCCAAGGTGAGGTCTTTAATTGTTGTGGAACCGGTCCAGCTCGTAGATAATGAAGCAGCAGATACCTTAATGCCAAGTTTGCTACTGGCAGCACGGACAATGTACTGCCGAGGTAGGCCCGTCCATAGAAGCACCTGCACCAGTACAAATGCCGACAATACAAGTACCACCGAGCAAAGGATAATTCGGCGTATCCATCTTCTTATTCGCTGCGACGCATCGCGGCGAGTGGTTGTTCTATGTTCTTTTTCCATCCCAATAAGCCAGAGGCTTATAAAGCAGAGATTGAGTGCATTAGCAGATTAATACGCCGAAGGCGTATAAAGCGGTATAAGAATCACTCAAATCGACGATTTACGGTGGGGATATTGCCTACAGTCTGTGGCCCGAATCCTAAGATCCACCAGTCTTGGCGGTACGTGCTGCCCACCGAGGGCCCAAAGCTGGTAATCACCTCTCCGGTATCTGCCCAATAGGCCACGTAAGCAACACTTGCAAAGCCGATCTGCTCAATCTTTTTGGTGATGGCCAATTCTGGAGTCACCAGAGTAGCCACGGGTGCTCCGGTGGCCGTGGCCGAGGCGCCTGACGGTGCGGTTATAGCGGGTATGCCAAAGAGACTTTCATAACGGTCGATGCCAACGCCACCACTTCGCAGCTCGAGAATAACTTCAGCGTCTTCTCTCTCGTCAGTAATTTGAACTCCCAACAGTAGCAATTTAGCACGAAATTCGGCTAAGACGAATTCTTTCTCTGCAGGCGTGAAGTAAGTTGGGTCCAAATAAACTCTGCGTTCTTGAAGCGCATCGAAGGACAACGGCTCAACGGCTTTAACCGCTGCCTGAGAAAGTAAAAACTGTTCGGTAGCTGTACGGGGCGGATCTGTAACACGAATATTAGCGCAGCCGGCAAACACCAAGGCTAACAATGCGGACAATGAAACTGCCTGCGCTCTTATAATCCAGGCCCGGAAAAGCCGTTCCCACATACCAACTTTGCTCTTTTTCATACCCTACATTCACTTAATAGGCAGACAAAATTACTTGATATCATAAGCTTCGAGTCGATAGACGCTACAATACAGAATGATTCTACCGCAATGGCATAGGGGCGCCAAGGGCGCTGTTGATACGAATTTGTCTTCGACGTGCCGCTAAAAAAATCAGGTTGGCGATTGACAGGCAGAACCAAACGGATTAGATGATAGCAGTGTCGAGCTTGTTTGCACCGAAAAAAAAGCAAATGTGGAGTATATAATGAATAAAAACTCCATTCTCTGTGTGTTTTTAGGGTTATCTGTCTTTTTTGCAGGGTGTAACGCACCCAAAAGAGACCTTGTCAATTTTAACAACTCATTTAAAGCCGATTATTTAGGGTCCTTTAGTTTTGATAAATCTGTACAACTTGCCGAATCGAAAATCAGTGGCGGCAAAAATCCTAAAGGAGAAGATTTATTATGGTCCCTGCAGCTCGGTTGCCTTGAGAGGATTAGGCAGAACCATCAACAAAGCAATGATTATTTTGATAAATCAGAACAGATGCTCAACTTCTTCGATTACCAAAACAAAACCGTCGATTCCGTTGCTGCAATAGCTGTTAGCGAAAATGTTGTACCCTACTTGGGTGAGGAATACGATGGTATAATGGTTAACACTTACAAAGCGTTGAACTTTATGACACTCGGTGAAAACGATCTGGCACGAGTGGAATTTAACAGAGCTCTTGACAGACAGAGGCGGGCAAAAGAAAATTTCGCCAGGGAGATAGCAAAACTCAAAGATGAATTAGATCAAGCCGAGAAAGAAGAGAAATCGCAAGTTAAAAAGAATGCAGAAAATCCTGAAATTAAAGAGTTAATAGCCCAAAGGTATCCCGGCTTGAACGAGTTCGAGGCCTATCCCGACTTCGTTAATCCCTTCACTACTTACATTGCCGGCATTTATTTTAACCTTGTCGGTGACTATTCCAAGGGTGGCACTTTAATCAAAGAATCGTATGGCATGGTTGGTGACAACGAGTACGTAGCAAAAGATATGGCTGTTACTGAGCGGGTTCTTGACGGGCAGGTAGAATTGAAAGATACGGTATGGGTGGTATTTGAGAATGGCATGGGATCCATTAAAGAAGAGTTTAGAATTGATATACCCCTTTTTGTTGCTACGGAGAAGGTTAAATATATTGGTATTGCTCTACCAGAACTCAAATTCAGAGAGCAGGCTTATCCCTATCTGTTAATAACAGCAGCCGGACAGAGCTACAAGACACAACTCGTGGCAAGTATGGATCGGGTAATTCAGACAGAGTTCAAAAAAGATTTTCAAGGTATCTTAACCCGAGCTATTATATCAGCCACCGCAAAAGCAGTAGCTCAATATAGCTTGGCGGATGAGGATAGCTCCTCATCAACCTTCGCTTCTGCTCTCATGGGCATTTATACGTACGCTACAACCGCTGCCGATGTTAGAATTTGGAGCACTCTTCCAAAGGATTTTCAGATTGCCAGATTACCCATTCCCTCGGACAGATTAATAACTATAACTCCCCCTGGAGCCGAGCCATTACATATAGAGATTCCCACTTGTAGAAATGCGCTGATCTATGTTAGAATACCATTTAAGCAGGCTAAAGCAGTTTATGATGTGATAACATATTAAAATTACTCAAACTGACCGATTTACTAACATTATTGTTGATAAGTCTTTTATACGCCTCAGGCGTATTAATTTGCAAAGACATATATCGCCTTGTCATTCTGAGCCCTTCGCTCCGCTCAAGGGTAAACTCCACGAAGTGAAGCGAAGAATCTGGCCAGAGAAAATATGGGTTTTCCTTTGCTAAAGCCGGATGCTTCGCCTTCTCGCCTTTGCGTAGCCGCTTCGGCGGAGCGAGGTCGGCTCAGCATGACAATAAAAACGGTCAGTTTGAGTAAAATTATTAGAATGGATTTTTATGGAGAAATACTATGAGATGGTTAGGAATTATATTGATCACGTTGGTGATTCTTGCCGGCGGCTGTTATAAACAGCAAGACCCAAGAATTCACGTGAGAGAAGAAGTCAGAAGTGACTCGCTCGAAAGCAATATTGTTACAAGGCCGGTTGTTCACGCATTCAGTGATATCATCGGCGAAGGCATTGAGATCACTGAAGCTGTTCTTACTAGAAATAAAGGTGGCTTCCTTGAGCTTCATGTTTCAGGATTTAATAAATCTTATAGAACCAAACGCTTCAGATATAGAGTAGAATGGCTCGATGAAAACGGGTTGGTAGTTGGGACAAAAACAAGTGTTTGGCTGCCGATGTCGGCGATGGGAAAATCACCTTTTAGCTTTAAGGTCGTCGCGCCAAGGACAGAAGCCGTTGATTTCAGAATGGATACTAGAAAGTGGGAGTAAAAAAATTATGAAAAGGACAATGGTATATTTTATAACTGCAGTTAGTCTTTTAGCAGCGGGTTGTGCGCAGGAAACAACGAACATCGATTTGATGCACGATGAGGGTAAGGCTGTTATGGCTTTGGACTACAGAGACTTCGATCGTGCCGCAAGTGAGCTGGTACAGTCATTGTTAGCTTCTGGTGCCCTAAAAAAAGAAGAGGGAGGAAGATATGTGGTGGCCACCGGTCGAATTGTAAATGATACCATGCAAAGGATTGACACCGATCAGCTAATGGTGAAGATCGAGACGGAATTATTAAACAGCGGCCAGGCAGTTATGACGTCAGCCGTCGGCAGTGGTGCCGACGAGATGGTCCATGAGGCAAGAGAACTAAGAGATTCTGAAGAGTTTGACCCGAACACAGTTGCAAAAAGGCGCACTCTGATTGCACCTGAGTTGAGCATCTCCGGTAAAATCTTTCAGAGAAATATTCGCTATGACAGAAACAAGCAGCAGGTCGAATACTACTTCCAGTTGAAACTGAGTGACGTTAAGAGTGGACTCAGATTTTGGCAGGAGGAAGTGATTGTCGGTAAAAGAGGCAGCAATAAATCAGTTGCTTGGTAAAATAATTTAGCAATCGAGCTTCTCAAAGGATGGAAAGATGAAAAAGATAATGGGCTTGTTTGCGCTCTGTCTGTTAAGTGCATCAATCGTAGCTGCGGAAGATTCACCGGCAGTAGGGCGTAATCCGGCAAGTGTTGCTAACAACAAAAGTGGCGAATCCGGCGGCATTTTGAAGACTGGAACAAAGGATGTTGTTATCCGAGAAGTTGTCGGTCAAGGCCGAACCAGAGATGGAGCTATAAAGAACGCTCTGTATAGGGCGGTAGAGCAGGTAAGGGGTGTAAAGGTTGATTCCGGCACTTATGAATTTGCCTTCCGTGGCGCCGGCGCCGGGATAAGTACCGAGGAAGCTGGCGATAGGAGTATCGAATTCGACTCTGTGGATGTTGCTACGAAAGGCACGGTGTACACAACTGAAATCGGCGGCTTTGTAAAAAGCTACGAAGTTCTCGAAGAGAAGCAAATCGATGAAGGAACCTACCAGGTAAAGCTCAAAGTCGAAGTTTATGATTATGGTCAGCGGGGTCAAACTCAGAGAGTAAAAGTCGCCTTAATGCCGGTAAAGACACTGGACAAAAATTACAGCTTCTTAAGTAACACAATATCTGGAAACGCCCTTTCTGTATTGTTATCTCAGCGACTCGCTGCGGGGCTAACTCAAACTAACAAATTTGCAGTCCTCGACAGAGAGAGCATCAGCGACTTTGTCAGGGAAAAGAATATGCTGTTCTCTTTCGATGCCCCTCTTTCGGAACAGGCAAAACTCGCAGAGACACTTGGAGCTGATTATTTGCTCGTAGGCAGTATAGTCCAGGCTAAAATCGAGAGAGTCGATAAATATCTGAGGACCGCTGATTACACGACGTCAGAGTTCAAAGCGAGGTTCAATTTCAGTTACCGGTTTGTTGACAGCGCCACAAAACAGGTGGTTGTGGCCTCGGCTGTGCAAAAATATCTCGAAAATGAGCAAGTCAGAAAACTCGCTGATGAGATCGATCCTGCTGAATGGGACCCGGCACAATTACGCGACGCTTTTATCTCTGTTGTGGTTAACGATGTGATCGAAGCGATTATCGACCGCGTGTATCCAATCAAAATCGCCGCGGTGCAACAAGACGGCCAGATAATTTTGAATCAGGGCGGCGAAAGAATGGCAAAGGGCATGCTGCTCGATGTCTTCTCGCAAGGTCAGGAAGTTTTTGATGACGATACGAATGAGTTACTTGGAAAGGTTGAAAATTACGTTGCTACCGTAGAAGTTCAAAATGTGACTCACACTATGTCATTTGCCAAATTAGTCGAAGGCGATTTATCAAATGTTTCAAAGGGCCTTATCTGCCGTGTCAAAGCCGGGAAAAAGTCTGCTGATGTGGGAATGAAACCGGATGTTATTAGGACTGAGACAGGAGCAGTTAAACTGCCTTTCGATAAGTAATGATTGTTCTTGGCCAGATTTTGTTGCAAAAAGCAATAAGGCTGAGGGCAAAAGCTCTTAGCCTTCATCTTATTTGTGCTATGGGGAATTTGCCCTTCGACATCAAATATCTGCAGTAGTACGGCTAATGGATCACGTCGTTTTCTTTTGTAAGCGGGCGAAGTGCACGATAAGAACGAGGGCAATAAACGCCACAAGCAGCAGGATGCCAAGCCACTTTAAGTTTTTCCATAGGCTCCAGATGCTAACAAATACAGCTGAGCCGATGGAAATTGTCATTAGTAAATTCCATACTACTCGTTTACCTGCTCTTGGCATATCATTGCCAAGGATACTCTTTTGATTCATAAGCAGGCCGAATGCGAAGTAGGCGATCGGGAGCAATATTATGCAAAATGCCGATGTCGGCATAGCCAGCCAGGGTGCAGGTTTACTCCAGAAGATAGCTCCAATCGCTCCAACAGAGACCATTAAAGCTCCGATGCGTTGAGTCCAGCCTTTGGCAGGTTTATTTAGTAGTTCACAAAAACAAAGCCCATTTATGGTCATCAACACCGTTGAAGCACCCAAGGCCATCCCTATTACGCCCAAGCCAAATATATATTGCGCAAAGAACCTGCCTGTAAGTGGTGCTAATGACTCTGCCAGGTTGAAGTTGTCACGCTTTACAAGCATTGCGGCCATTTTTTTATCGGCATAGGGAAGAACCTCGACACGCTGTTTTTTTTCTGTATCGGATAGGCGAGAAAATGTCTCCTGGCCGATTTCAAATTCCAAACGTTGTGCCAGGAGATTATTGTATTGTCCGACAAGATTAGGTGCCGGCTTTTGTGTGATTTGTCCGCCAAGAGTATCGGGGACGAAGCCCGGGGCAGCAATCGTGTGAAAGCGAGATGATGAGGCAATGACTACGAAGCCTGTAGATAGAATAAAGGGTATAAATAGTCCGGTTGACAAATCGAAAATCGCCAGGCCACGGAAGTATTTATCCCAGCCCTTTCGCAGCATCGAGTATGGCAGCAAAAATGTCATATTTATACCGACAGCAGCGGCAGCGGCGCTTATCATTACGTCATGCTGCTGGCTTACAATGAGCTTTGTCCAGAACTGCCGAAAGGCGGGAGCGACAGACTCAATAAAAGGTTTGATTGAATCAGCAGGCTCAGTTAGTAATCGAAACCTGGGCAGGAGGCCTCGAAATATCTGGCCCCAATCCAAGACGCCCTCAAAGCTCAATTTTATAACAACACCAAAGAAAGACAATACGATCATGCTAACGATCGCTTTTATTACTACTTCAAAAATTTTAATGCCTTTGCCGCCGGCGCCGTAGAACATCGTTGTTAATATGCAGATTGCGAGAAAACAACTGACAACTAATACTCTACCCCAGGGATCTGGGATTACTTTTGGCCCGACGAGGTTAGGCAAGAGATTCTGTTGGATTGCAGCGATCCCAAGGGCGAATTGCGGCATAGACCAGACGAGATTAGCAGCCATTGATGCAAACAGCCAGCTCCATCCAAGGACGGGGTTGACATGCTCGTTAATAGCACGGAGAGGACGCTGGCCTGTAGACAGCGTCACGTAGGCGATTGCGCCGAGCATGATAATGCCCAGAATCATGGCCAAAGGTTGCAACCACAAGAAGCTGAAACCTGCCAGGACGCCGAGATAAAGACTTGATGAAAATGATACACCTCCAAGGGTGATGCCGCTTTGAAGCCAGCCTGGTCCGGACAGCTTTATGAATGTTTTCAACATTGCGCCCCGACCTTTTTTTCGTGCCGCCATCAACGATTGACGGTCCTTCTCGATCTGCGGGTCCACTCGAGTAACATGCTGGGCCGAATCCGAGCTACTATCGGAGCGATTCTTTTCTGTATGGTTTAGCGCCATCTTATTCTCCTGTTTAGTTATTCCCATCAAGCGTTTTGGACTACTGATACACTAACTATGGAAATCGCTCATTAGCGCATTCGAAGCTGTAAAGCCAGTTTCTAATAAAATAGAGTGGTCGAGCATAGTACTTTTCAAGATCGTGGACATTTTCGGCAACTACAGGAAATATGTCAATATCCTTTTACCTTGAATCTGTGATGTAGATGCAACTTGACTTCATCACAATATCTATGCCACTCTACCAAAGGCGGGAACTTTATAGATTCTCATTTAGGAAACAATCATAAGCCAAAAAAGGAGTCTCACGGATAAAAAATAGTCGAAATCGTTGGATATGCTCTCGAGCAAATTGAGCGTCCCAGAGGTCTGTCGCAAATGGGACATCAGCACTACATACGCATATAAACTCAAGGATCAGGTCTTGGAGCCGCTATGAGTGGATATTAGAAAACCGGCGATGAAACCGCCAACTAAATACTATGAACAATGAACAATCAACTTTACTTATCATCGAGGATATCGATTGCTTTGAATTTCTTTCCTTCGAGAAATTCAAGTGATGCACCACCACCGGTAGAAATGTGACTTATTTTATCCTGTATGCTGAGTTTTTCTACAGCGCTTGCGCTATCGCCGCCGCCGATTATACTACGTGCGCCATTGTCTGTGGCTTCAGCCACCGCCAAAGCTACGGTCTTTGTGCCCTTATCAAACGGTGGCATTTCAAATATACCCATAGGGCCGTTCCAGACGATAGTCTTTGCATCCGTAATCCTGCTTGCGAACTTCTTGGCGGTGCTTGGGCCTATGTCCACCGCCTGCCAGCCAGAGTCGATATCGCCCACGGCGATACGGTGCGATGCTCCCTGCTTCAACTCACGCACTACCCGATGGTCTACAGGCAACATTACTTCACAATCCACATCGGCGGCCTGATCCAACAGTTGCAATGCCTTATCTATAAAATCATTCTCACACAGACTGTTACCAATGCCCTTGCCTTTTCCCTTAAGAAAAGTATAGGCCATAGCCCCACCAATGATAATACGGTCGACCTTATCCAGCAGATTCTCTATCACGCCAATTTTATCTGAAACCTTCGCTCCGCCCAAAATGGCGACAAATGGCTTCTCAGGGGCGCTTAGCAACTCACCAAGGTATTTCAACTCCTTCTCAATAAGAAAGCCTATGACCCGCGGTTTCCCTTCCATTACTTGTGGCACGGTATACATCGAGGCGTTATCTCTATGCGCGGTGCCAAAGGCATCGTCAACATAAATATCTGCCATCTCTGCGAGTTGTCTGGCGAAATCATCTTTTGCCTGCCGCAGTTGGGCGTCTTCCTTCGCAGCTTTGTCTTTGATAGTCTCTTCCTTATGGAAGCGAAGATTCTCGAGCAGCATACAATCGCCCGGCTTAAGTGCCTGGGCTTTAGCCTTAGTCTCATCACCGATGCAATCGTCGGTAAAGAGAACTTCCTTGAGTAAAAGTTCCGACAGTCTCTTTGCAACTGGTGACAGAGAGAGTTTCTCGTCCTTTTGGCCCTTGGGCCTGCCCAGGTGACTCATAAGAATCAGAGAACCGTCACGGTCAAGTATGCTCTTTATCGTTGGCAGGGCTTTGACTATGCGGTCGTCACTAGTGATATTGCTGTTTTCGTCCAATGGCACATTAAAGTCGCATCGCATTAAAACCTTTTTTCCCTTCACATCGATATCAGCAACTGTTTTCTTAGCCATTTTTATACCTGCTGTAACAAAATTCTTTGTGCTACTACCGCTCTGGTGGACGTTGGTTTTAGTTTCTGATTTATGCAGTTTCGTTGTCATAGTAGTCCCACCAGCTTACATACTTGCCATTTTTTCCATGATATCTACGCTGCGGTTTGAATAACCCCACTCGTTGTCGTACCAACTGACGACTTTGATAATATTGCCCTTGACCACTGTCAAAAGTGAGTCGAAGATGCTGGACGCGGGATCATTTACGATATCACTGCTGACTATCGGCTCATCACAGTAGACAAGTATACCTTTCATTGGTCCCTCGGCGGCGGTTTTCATTACACTGTTTACATCGTCAACAGTGGCTTTCTTTTTAACGTTGACCACCAGATCTACGATACTGCCGACCGGAATCGGCACACGGATGGCAAAGCCGTCAAGTTTACCATCGATTTCAGGAATAACTTTGCCGATAGCCTTAGCTGCGCCGGTCGTTGTGGGAATTATATTCACGGCGGCAGCACGAGCACGGCGCAGATCCTTGTGTATCATATCTGCCACTTTCTGGTCGTTAGTGTAAGCATGAATTGTAGTCATGAGCCCTTGCTCGATTCCAAATGAATCGTTGAGAACCTTGGCTATAGGTGCAAGGCAATTAGTCGTGCAGCTTGCATTGGATACGCATTTGACCTCTTTGGTCAGCTTATCGTCATTAACGCCCAAAACGATAGTCGCATCGATATCGTCTTTGGCCGGCACGGTCAGGAGAACCTTGCTTGCGCCGGCTTTGAGATGGTCGGCGTAACCACCTTTGGGGGATTCCGCTGTGCGAAAAATGCCGGTCGATTCGACCACAATCTTGACACCTATCTCCTTCCAGGGCAGATCAGCTGGATTCTTAACAGCCAGCACACCGATGGCTTTACCGTTTATGACGAGCTTACTGTCTTTGGCCTCAACAGTGCCGTTCCATTTTCCCATTACACTATCGTACTTGAACAGATGGGCAAGGCTCTTGGCATCTGAGAGGTCGTTAACGGCTACAAGCTCAAGCTCACCTTTCCGTTGCATAATTATTCTTGCCATAGCTCTTCCGATTCGGCCGAAACCGTTGATTGCAACCTTTGTTGCCATTTTTCATTTCTCCTTATTTCCAATAATATAAGCGCGGTTTTTTATGATTTAATCCTGCCACAAATATGGTTGTGGGCAAACAGAGAGAGTACTTTAGTTAGAAGTGCTATTGCTGTCAAGTTTTTATTCTCTCGATACTGGGAAGTGTATGCGTGTCGAGTTTATATGTAGTTTTTTGGCCCATGGCAGTGCAGTGAGAGGTGAAAATATGGGCAGGGATTCACACTATCAGGTACCTATCAATTGTTCTATTTTGGTTAGCCCCCTGACTTGTCAGGGGGGTAGATTCTGCAAGGCAGCCTGTACCCTGAACACTGTCCGCTGTACCCTATCACCTATCCCCTATCCCTGATACTATTCACGATTCACTGCGGCCATCGGCCGCTCTTGCCTTCGCTTTTCGTATTGGTTTTTCATTTATGAATCGGCTGATGTTGCGGACAGCCTGGCGCAGACGTTGCTCATTTTCAACAAGAGCTATTCGCATATACCCCTCACCATTTTCGCCAAAGGCCCTGCCAGGAGCTATCGCAACCTCAGCGTACTCCATCAGGTCCATCGCGTAATCGATAGTTCCCTTGCCTTTGAGGTGCTCGGCTGCAACTTTGGCCCATACGAACATGCTGGCACGAGGCTTATCTACTTTCCAGCCGATCCTATCCAATCCTTCACAGAGAACATCTCTACGGCTGCAGTATCTCTCGTTTTGCGCGATTATCTCATTATCACAGTGCCTCAGCGCTATAATGCCGGCAATTTGAATCGCCTGGAATATGCCATAGTCGTAATAACCCTTTATGGTTGCAAGATAGTCAATCATGTCCTTGTTGCCCGCAACAAATCCTATGCGAAAGCCCGCCATGTTGTAGGGCTTGCTCAAGGTGATGAACTCAACGCCAACGTCTTTTGCACCTTTGGCCGATAAAAAGCTCGGCGCTTTATAACCATCAAAGCAGGTCTCGCCATATGCGAAATCATGAATAACCGCGATTTTGAAGCGCTTGGCAACATCCACGACTGTCTCGAAAAATCCTTCCTCGACGGTCATAGTGGTCGGATTATGGGGGTAGTTTAGAATTAGAAGCTTTGGCTTGGGATACAGATTCTCGCAGACCATCACAACGGTATCGATAAACTTCTGGTCATTGCCCAGGGGCACGGTTATGACGTTTGCTCCTGCTAATGCGACCGAGTAGTTATGTATAGGAAAAGCCGGATCCGGCACAATCGCGGTATCACCCGGGCCCAGCATCGCCAGACAAAGATGGCTAAAGCCCTCCTTTGAGCCGATGCACGCGAGCACCTCAGTTTCCCAGTCGAACTGGACGTTCCATTTCTTCTCGTATTTGATAGCTATTTCTTTTCGCAGGCCTTTAATGCCTTTTGATGCACTATAACAATGGTTGCGCCTATCCTGAGCTGCCTCGCATAGCTTATCAATGACAATCTGCGGAGCTCCATCGGATGGATTACCCATACCCAAGTCGATAATATCTGCTCCTTGTTGTCGTTTGGCCAGTTTTAGCGCATTAATCCGGCCAAACAGATAGGGCGGCAAACGCGTTATTCTCTGCGCAGGCTCAATCTTGAATTCTGTCATTTCTCTAACCTATCTGCAAAGTAGAAGACTCGTCTATATACAATCGGACAGCTTACAGAAAACAGGTAAATTTTCCAACGATTTTATTCTTGCTCCATTGGGGTGAGGAAATTAGAACACGCCCGGCAGGACTCGAACCTGCGACCTACGGATTAGAAATCCGTTGCTCTGTCCGGCTGAGCTACGGGCGCTTAAATCTTAAGTCGTTGTAATTTAAAAACTTCCTACATACATTGTCAATCCTTATAGCCTGAAAACCTTAGAATACACCCATTTGCATAAATTTTGTAGCAGTCGGAATAGGTTTTCCCAAAATTTTGTTTAGTCACTTATTTTGAGATTGAAGGTCTTCCATACGTACCGCCAGATAATATTCCCTCGTTTTCGTTATGCTCGCATGTTCCGCGAGATACGGTGCTTTTGTCTAAAGCCGTTCGTTTGACATTTTAGGCTGGTTGCGCTGCTATTTTCGATAGTATCCGACCGTTACCATATAAATCGGCTCAAGGCAATCCGGCAGCTGCAGAACCCTGCTAACTGCAGCATCGTCAAATGCACCGACAGCGACCGAACCGAGTCCCAGAGCTTCCGCTTGCAACTGCACGTTCTGTGCGGCGTGGCCTGCCTCCATGTAGACATAGCGAATACCTCTTTGGCCGTAGCGTCCCGTTGTCCTTTCAAAGTCGGCAATGAAGACCATCGTCAATGGCGCAACCGCTATAAACCCTTGGCCCCACGCGGCAGAAGCCAACGCCGAGCGAATATCCTCATCAACTAAATTTTCAAGAGCATGCCTTGCCTGCAAATAATGAAACAGTCCATTCGCCGCGGTACGTCGCAATGGGTCGCCGGTTACAATAAAAAGTTCCAACGGATATGTTGCCCCTGCCGAAGGAACGGTGCGATATTTACTTTTTTTGCTTTGTCCCTGAGCGGCTAAGCCACAAGCTGCCCAGGCTAACTGACTAATCTGCTCAAAGCTAAGCTGCCTCGGCAAAAAGTCTCGCCGGCTCCTTCTACTCGCAATCGTTTGTTCCAAAAATGTTGAGCCTTTGGTGTCCGGTTCTGGAAGAGTAATTAATTCGCGCACAGGTTATTCATTTCCGATGATATTTTTTTCAACACTATCATACTTGCAGGATTCAGATGTTTCCATAATTTCCATCTATGCAAAATTAGGTAGCAAGCTCATTAGCGGTTTAATTCGGCACATTGCTGGTTAGCCAGTTAGAAACAAATATAACAAAGTCCTTAAAGTCAACCGTACAATCGCCATTCAAATCACCTGTGGGCGGGTCAGAGCATACAAACTGGGCAATCTCATTTTGACTCAACGCATAGTTGTAAATACGAACATCATCAAGCAAGCCGTCATAAAAACGAAAGGTTGCCTCGCTGTTTCTTGCCATGTTGACATTGGCTGAGCTGCTGGCTATTTGGCCGATATGCAAGGTCGTACTCTGCAGCCTGCCATTCAGGTATAACTTAAGCTCACTTCCATCATAAGTCCCCGCTATATGTTGCCAAACACCGTTAAATGAATTGTCCACAGGAAACTGAACCATTTGCCACCACTCATTATCGTAGATGAAAAACTCTATGGTATTTAGACCAAAGTGCTTTAATCCATAAGTGTAATCGCCTTTCGTCACATAAGGATTATGTTCGCTGTTACCAGCATCGTTTGTTTTTACCCACGCCGCAATTGTAATCTCATCTGTAATATCCAGACTTGAATCATTGCCGCAGTCCACATAGTCATCCACGCCATCAAACTTTAGCGCGCCGTCGATAAAACCGCCACTCGGCTGCCAGGTAGGCCCGCCATACAGAATACCGTCATTGTCCCCTGCGTTGTCATGGGCTATTACCCCTTCTGACTCGTCCAGTTTCCAATGCGCTACAAGGCCAGCAACCGTTGGCCCGGCAGATATGACCAGGTCCACCGCAGAACCGCTAGACACCCAAGTCCCCGCTGCAGGGACCTGACTTATCACGTGTCCTTTTGGGACAGTATCGCTATGGGCCTCACTAATTGTTCCAACGACCAGACCGGCAGAAGCAATTGCCGATTCCGCATCAGCCTGGGCCATACTTACCACATCAGGAACCTGCGCATCGAAAGCAGGCTCACCACTAAGGACTGTTAGCTGGTAATCCTCTTTGTAAGCTCTATTGTTAGTCTCATCACTTTCAGCCACGTCGTTATACGCATCTATAATCCATCCGACATAATAAATGCCAGCAGGAATATTCGTTGGGAAAGTCCCTTGCTCGTGCCAGTCGCGGACCTGATATGGTCCCAAACTGAGATGACTTACGCTGGAGAATAAATAATCTGAATCTGATATATAAGTATTGTCCGACACATAAATCTTTACCAAGAAGGAACCTGCTGCATACCCGTCACCACCGTTTACCATCCTGAAACCAACCTCAAAAGATTGTCCGGGCTTACCTGCTACTACCGTTTTAGGCGAAAAACTCCGATACGCTTCACCAGCATCGTACAAATCAGGCTCAGGAACATGGTAATTTATTTTCCATCCAGCCCTCTTCAAGCGGCCCAGACCAACGTGCGGGAGAGGGTGGAGGACATTATCTCTCACACACACGTACCATGTCTGGTTGACAGGCTCATCATCGAATGCCATAGGCAGCAATTGCTGTAAAAAAATATCAGCATCATCTTCCGGATCATCGTCCTGCCCTTCGTCTGTCTTTTCCCCTTCGTTGTCCCAGACACAGAGATGGTCAACTGGCCCGCCATGAGTGTCGTTTGAAAGGTAAATTTCATAATCCCTGCACCAGAAATTTTCTGGGTCGTCCTGCGGTTGAACATCCACGCGGAAAAGAAGTGAAGTCACATAAGCTTCGGCTGGCGCATCGCTGATTGTCACGTCAAGACAAATGCGGCCTCCATTAGGTATGTTGATTGAGCCATCCCACCAATACTCAGAGGAACCTTCATAGGCCGAACCGCTAAAGGCAAGGCCTAATGAAAGCACTAAAATCGCCAATATTTTTTTAGTTTTCATCGTTCCTACCCTAAGAAAATTATTAATGCTTAATGGCGCAAAATATTAGCGCTTTTTGCGCCTTAGTACTATCTCGGATAACATTCTGATGATTTCATGTCATTTTTAGCTTTTCCTCAACTGTCTTATTGAACATTCATATTAAAAAATTTCCTCGGTTTTTTCAAATAAAAAGAAGCTCAATCGGTCTCACCGAGCATCAACTTGCAGCCCTTTTTATTTGACTGTATGTGGTTTAATCTTTAGTATTTTAACTGGTTACTTAATACTACAACGCCATTTAATAGTGAAAAATTTGTTTTATTGTGTTAAAATGCGAAGCACGAAATCCGAAACAATATCAAATGTTCAAAATCCCAGTTTTCAGAACAAAAAAAGCGAATACCTGTCGACTGTTGCATTTCTATTGTTTTAGTCATTTGAATTTTGGTAATTCGATTTTGTTTAGTGCTTCGATATTCGGATTTCGATTTTAACGTAGTTAACATAAGGTTCTATATAACAAAAGGTTACCAATGTCGAATAAATCTAAGTAGCGTAGTAGTATTAAGAATAGGTTAGCATAATAACGTAAAAAACGATGAAGCGAATTAAAGGCAATAAGGGTTTGCTCAATAAGAAAAGGTTTGAAAAGTCAGAGCAAGAAAAAAAACAATGGCTGAAGAATCTGTCCTGGAAAAAGGCACTGAGATTACAGGAGAGCCTGATTTCGTCGGAACTTATCTGGGAATGGCGCGATAATTTTCTCGAAGATAACCCTACTTGCTTAAAAAAAGGCATACTCAAGAAATAAAAAGCATGAGAATTTTGTTAGAACAAGTCTATAAAAAGGTTGTACTCTTTTTAAACAGCGCTAACTACGAATATCTGATAATTGGAGGTATTGCTGCTGGAACTCTGGGCGAACCGAGGGTAACAGGAGATGTTGATGTCGATATAATGCTGGACCAAAAGGATATCCCTGACTTTTTGGATAAGGCAAAAAAAACTGGATTCATGGTTTCAAAAAAAAAGTGCCTTAGAACGGCAGAGCAAACCGGCACTTTTCAGATAAACTACGGAGATTTTCATATCGACTTCATTATTGCCTCGACTGATTTGGAAACGCAAGCGTTTAAGAGGAAAAAGACAATTGTCTTATACGGCATAAAAGCCTTTTTTCCTACTCCTGAGGATTTAATCCTATTCAAAATCATCCCTGGGCGCAAGCAGGATTTATTAGACGTCGAAAGAGTCATACTGCGGCATAAAGAGAAACTCGATATAGGGTATTTGAAAACCTGGGCCCAAAAGCTATCTAACCAGGCCGAGGATATGAGGATATGGAATGAACTTAACAGATTACTAAAAGGTTAAAAAACAGGATTTTTAAGCAGGTCCATTGTCAATACACCAGCAAAATTGATTTGCTGCAATTAGGAAAATAATCAGTTAAAAATGCGATTGCCCAAGCCAGGGACAATTGAGATTGTGCCGTCCATATTGAGCGCCGATTTCGCCAGGCTGGCCGACGAAATAGCTGTGGTCGAATCGGCTGGGCTAAAAATGGTACACCTTGATGTCATGGATGGCCACTTTGTCCCAAACATCACAATCGGGCCGCCTGTAATAGCAAAGCTTCGCAAGTATACCAAACTCGTTTTCGACAGTCATTTAATGATAAGTGAGCCGGATGAATATGCCGAGCGTTTCATCGAGGCTGGGGTTGACCATATTACTTTCCATATCGAAGTTGCCGAGGAGCCGGAAAAACTTATCGATAAACTACACAAGCTCGGCTGCAGCGCCGGTATATGTTTGAATCCTGAAACACCTGTTGAAGCAATCGAGAAAGTCGCACCTCTATGCGATATGATCCTTGTAATGACAGTGCACCCGGGCTTTGGCGGGCAGGAATTTATGCTGGATGCCGCAAAAAAAGTTGCCATTATTAGACAAATTGTCGGACCCGATATCCGCATCGAAGTCGACGGAGGTATAGACCCTCATACAACGCCAATTGTGGTTTCATACGGTGCGGATACACTTGTAGCCGGCAACGCAATCTTCTCCGAAACCGACCGTATCGCTGCTATCCAGGCCATTCGAGAGGCCTGCGGCTGATTTTTTATGCCTAAGGCTGCCTATTTTTTGGTACAATATCAAATCTATTAAATTTGAGCTGGTATCTATAAAACTGCCAACAAACAGAAAAGAACAAAACGTTCGTATGGTACAAGAATCTAAATCAAAATGGAACGGTTTTTCATTAAGGCCACGCAAAGAAATGCCGGAAGGCCTTTGGATGCGATGCCCGGGCTGCGAGCATATGCTATACAAAAGCAGCGTAGAGAAAAATCTCAACGTTTGTCCGGAGTGTAATTATCACTTTCGTATCGGAGCAGAAACCCGAATCAAGTACCTGGCCGATGAGGATTCCTTCCAGCAGGTTCTCGGCGATATGAAAACAAGCGATCCACTTGGCTTTAAGTTCAGAGGAACCACGTACAAACAGCGCATAAAGGCCGATGAAAAAAAGAGTGGTTCAAAAGAAGCTATGCTGATAGGCAAGGCCTTTATCAAGGCAAGGGGTGTTATCCTGGCCGTGATGGAGCCCAATTTCCTCATGGGCTCTATGGGTTATGTTGTGGGCGAGAAATTCTGTACAGCGGTCGATATGGCTATCGAAGAGTCACTGCCGCTGGTGGTGGTTAGCTGTTCGGGTGGAGCAAGGATGCACGAGGGAGTTGTCTCATTGGGCCAAATGGCCAAAACCTCAGCCGCTCTGGCACAATTTGACGAAGCCAAAGGCCTTTTCATTTCCGTTTTAACCGACCCTACAACCGGTGGTGTCACGGCGAGTTTTGCGATGCTCGGCGACGTTATAATAGCTGAACCGGGTGCGCTCGTTGGCTTTGCCGGTCGTCGAACCATCACCGAAACGATAAAGATGGAGCTGCCGGAAGGTTTTCAAACTGCGGAGTTTATGCTCGAACATGGCTTTGTTGATATGATTGTGCAAAGAAAGGACCTGCGAAGCGAAATCGCACGTATTATCGACTACTGTCAAAAATGATTCTTACGCCTCCGGCGTATAAATTAGCACGTAAGCCTGAGGCTTATAAATTCGTGTTTCAACGTTTGACAACGCCGGCAAAATCTTCTCTTTCACTCCTAGCTAAATATCCGTATAATCTTATAAAAATAGCGTACAGCGGATAGCGTATAGCGTACAGGAATAATTATCCTAAGCGCTAAACGCTTTACGCTAAACGCTGAACGAGTGGATAATGGGTTATTTTCGCCAAAATATTGAAAAGGCAAATGGTTACGAGCCGGGCTTTCAGCCTAAAGAGATAGACGTGGTCAAGCTAAACACTAACGAGCATCCTTATCCGCCTTCACCTGCGGTGATGAAAGCCTTAGCAGGGATAAGGCCCGAGCAGCTTCGCCGATATCCAGATCCATCGGCAAATGCATTCCGACAAGCAGCAGCCGAAGTCAACGGCGTTGAATCTGAATGTATTATGGCCTGTAACGGCGGAGATGAACTGCTGAGAATCGCTTTTGAAGCATTCTGCTATGAAAATCGCCCGGCAGCCTATCCTGTTCCAACCTATTCACTCTATCCGGTGCTGGCCAATCTTCAGAATTGTAAAGCGATTGAAGTACCGTTTGATGGTGAGTTCAACCTGCCAGCTAAATTAGCTGGTACAAATGCAGCACTGACTATCGTCTGTAATCCAAATGCTCCTACCGGCAGTTTTGTGAGCGTCGAGGAGTTGGCCTCTTTAGCTGATGAATTGTCCGGCGTTTTGCTGATAGATGAGGCGTATGTAGATTTTGCAGAAAGGAACTGTACGGAGCTGGTTAAAGATTTCGACAACGTTATTATTCTTCGTTCGATGAGCAAGGGTTACTCACTTGCAGGCTTGCGTTTTGGCTATGCAATCGCACAGCCGGATATAATCACTGGCCTTATGAAGGTTAAGGATTCATACAATGTAGACACTATTTCAATTGCATTGGCAACCGCAGCGATAAAAGATCAACAGTATTTCAGAAAAAATGTCGAAAAGATAAAGAAAGGCCGCCAGGAGCTGACCGAGCAACTGCAAGCGTTGAAATTCGATGTGCGGCAGAGTCACACAAATTTTGTACTTGCTGAAAGCAAAAACCGCCCGGCGGCTCAGATATATGACGAATTAGTCCAGCGAAATATCTACGTCAGATACTTCAATTTGCCAGGTCTTGACGATAAGTTACGGATAACTGTGGGCACAAGAGAGCAAAATCAAAAACTCATCACGGCCTTACAGGACATCGTTGGAGTTGGTTAAATGGTCGAGATTCGTGTATGCGTAAATGAGGGAATGAGTAGATGAGTCATAAGTGGCTAAACCATAAATTGACGCATTAACTCATTTACTCATCAACGCATCTACCAATTAACAATATAAGGAATTTTACAATGGAACAAAGGACGGCAAAAATACACAGAAAAACAAAAGAAACAGACGTCCAATGCGAACTAAACCTCGACGGCCTCGGCAAGTATGAGATCGATACCGGCATAGGCTTTCTGGACCACATGCTTACCCATTTAAGTAAGCACAGCAAAATCGATCTAATTATCAAAGCGAAGGGCGATTTGCAAGTTGACGCTCACCATACTACCGAGGATATTGCGATAAGTCTGGGCGAGTGTTTGCTAAAGGCACTGGGCGATAAAAAGGGTATCGCAAGGTACGGACATAGCTCTGTGCCTATGGAAGATGCCTTGGCTAACGTCTCTGTGGACCTATCCGGCAGAGCCAGTTGCGTGTATAATGTCGAGTACCGAACAAATAAGATCGGCGATTTTGATGTCGAATGTCTCGACGAGATGCTGCGTAGTTTTGCCAACAACGGCAAATTTAACTTGCATATAAACGTGCCTTACGGCACAAACAGTCATCATATAGCTGAGGCAATTTTCAAGGGCCTCGGCCAGGCGCTCGGAGCCGCTGTCAAAATCGTCCGAACCGACATTCCCAGTACCAAAGGACAACTATGATCGAACATCCAAAACCTGAATATCGAAGTGGAATAGGAACCGATATACACCGAACGGTTCCTGGCCGAAAGCTTATGCTGGGTGGAGTATATGTACCCTATCCGTACGGGCTGGATGGACACAGTGACGGCGATGTAGTAATACATGCTATCATCGACGCTCTGCTTGGAGCAAGTGGGCTGGGTGACATCGGAACATTATTTCCAGATACCGACCCGCAATGGAAAGACGTTGATAGCAAAGAACTTCTTACCATTGTTAAGGAGCAACTCCAAGAGAAAAAATGGGAAGTTGTTAACGTCGATCTGATAATACACGTTGAAGAACCACGATTGGAACAGGCCAAAGGCCAGATAAAAAGATGCATTGCAGGGCTTCTGGATATCGATTTTATGTCGGTCAACGTCAAGGCTAAAACCAACGAAGGTCTCGGCGATATTGGAGCAGGCCAGGCTATCGGTGCAACTGCAATAGCACTTCTGCGAAAGAAACCAAGGCGAATACTATAAATAACATGCAACAATGGGAATAAGGCAAAATCTATGGCACTGAAACTTCACAATAGTCTCACAAGAAGAAAAGAAGAATTTGAACCCATTAAGAAAGGCAAAGTCGGCATATACGTCTGCGGGCCGACCGTGTACGGCCACGCACACCTGGGACATGCTAAAAGCTATGTCAGCTTTGATGTGCTTGTGCGATATCTTCGCTATCTTGGATACGATGTCACTTATGTACAAAACATTACTGACGTTGGTCACCTGCTCGGTGAGACCAATGAAGGTGAAGATCGAATCCTTGTGGCGGCGGAAAGAGAGAAAAAGCACCCTATGGCAATAGCAGAATTCTATGCCAGAAATTTCTTTGACGATATGGACAAGCTCAACTGCCTTCGTCCGGACATTTCTCCTCGCGCCACAGGGCACATCATTGAACAGATAGAGCTGGTTAAGTTACTGCTGGAAAAAGGCTATGCCTATGAGGCCAACGGCTCTGTCTACTTTGATGTCTCTAAGTTTAAAAATTACGGCAAACTCTCCGGGAGAAAAACAGAGGAAATGTTATCCGGCGCTCGCGTGGAGGTCTCGCCAGACAAAAAGAATCCCGTCGATTTTGCCTTATGGAAGAAAGCTGAGCCAAATCACATTATGCAGTGGCCCAGCCCATGGGGAATGGGGTTTCCAGGCTGGCACGTGGAGTGCTCAGTCATGGCCATGAAATACCTTGGCAAGACCATCGACATCCACGGTGGAGGACTGGATAACAAATTCCCACACCACGAATGCGAAATAGCTCAATCAGAAGCTGCAAATGACGTTCAGTTCGTCCGGTATTGGTTACATAATAACATGGTTACTGTTGATGGGCAGAAAATGAGCCGGAGTTTGAACAATTTCATCAATCTAAAACAGGCCTTTTCCGGTGCCCATGAGAGGCTGACCCGAAGCTATGAACCGATGGCAATTAGACAATTAGTTCTAAACAGCCATTACAGAAGTCCGCTGGATTTCTCTGACGCAGCTCTTTTTGCAGCTCAGAGCGGCTTTGAAAAGATAAGCAGAGCCGTTGTTGACATCAGAAGAAAACTAAGCACCGCCCCAAGCAGCCAAATCGACGAGCAAGTGAAAACTCACCTTGAGCAATTAAAAGAAAAATTCATAACGGCAATGGACGACGACTTGAATACGTCCATTGCTCTATCTGTTATTTTTGAGTTAGTGCGACTGGCAAACGAACTTATCGAGAAAGTCGGTGTTTCAGCGGAAACACTTAAAGCAGTTGATGAACTTTTAGAAACACTTGCAGGAGATGTGCTCGGCCTTGTTAAGGAAAGCTACGGCCAAACTAATGAAGACGCATATTATAAGCTGTGCAGCACAATTGAGATTTTGCTTGAGCAGCGAAACGGAGCCCGGAGCAGAAAAGATTTTGAAACGGCTGATGCTATACGCGACAAACTCAGCGAAATGGGCGTAATAATAGAGGACAAGCCAGATCAGACTATCTGGAGATGGAAATGAGAATCCTCGGGATAGACCCTGGCCTACAGGTCTGTGGATATGCGTGCCTCGATACCAATGCCGATGAGCACGTACTTTGTGAGGCGGGCGTTATCCGTACTTCGAGCCAATCGCCTCTTCAGGCAAAGCTCAACCAGATTGCCAGGGACATCGAATCCATTTTGAGAAGATTCGTCCCCGAAATAGTAGCAGTGGAACAGTTGTACTCTCATTATACACATCCCAGGACAGCAATATTGATGGGACATGCCAGAGGTGTTATACTACAGAAGTGTGCCGAAGCTTCTCTTGAGGTCCGTAGCTTCGGCGCCACTCGCATAAAGAAATCAATTACCGGCAACGGCAGAGCCTCCAAACAGCAGATGCAGAAAACCATTCAAACTCTTTTGTCACTGCCGTGTGTACCAGAGCCGAGCGATGTCGCGGATGCAATTGCTGCGGCGCTATGCTGCGTAAACTCACTTGGAGGTGTCGTTGTGGCGTAGGTATAGAAACAATTGAAATACACGTGCTAAGTTTTTGAACTTTGCCCTTTTAGGTTTGCCTTTTACGATGATCGCAAGAATTGAGGGAAAATTATTAAAGCTTGATAGCGGCACTGCTCTGGTGCAGGTTGGGGCAGTTGCGTATGAGCTAATGCTGCCGAGTTACTGTGTAACTGCGCTATCAGACAAAATTGGCACTGACATCGCGCTATGCACTATGGAGTACTACGAAGGCACGTTGGGTGGTGGAAATCTGATCCCCAGAATGATTGGCTTCCTAAGCCCAGCTGAACGAGATTTCTTCACCAAGTTCATAAGTGTCAAAGGAATGGGCATAAGAAAGGGTCTACGCTCGCTCGGCATACCCATTGCTAACATCGCCGCCGCCATAGAAAACGGCGACGACAAAACTCTACAGGCCCTGGACGGTGTGGGAAAAAGAATGGCTCAGCAGATTATCGCCGAGCTCAAAGGCAAATTGCAGTCCTTCGCAGCAGTGGCTGAGCTGGCTGGAGCCACCGAAGCTATGTTCAAGCCATTCCAGATCGAGGCTCTGGAAATACTCATCGCCTGGGGCGAGAAAAGAAATGAAGCTATGGAGCTTGTCGAGTTAGCCTGTCAGAGGCATCCTGATATAAATTCAGCCGAGGCACTTGTGCCGCTTGTCTACAGGCTAAAACAAGGAGTTGAAGTTTAAAGTAAATGAGTGGATGAGTGGATGAGTGTACAAACATGTTAGGCAAGCTAATGTAACGAGCCTTGCACGCATCCACGTATACACGCATCTACTCATAAACGATTATTATGGCAATAGGAAGAATTATAAGCAGACAGTCACTGAACGAAGCGGAGGAGAATTTCAATATAGCTCTTCGGCCAAGGTTTCTGGACGAGTGTATTGGCCAGTGCAACGTTAAGGCCAAACTTGCAATCGCCATGGAGGCGGCTAAGCAAAGGTCCGAGCCGTTAGAGCATATTCTCCTTTATGGCCCGCCTGGCCTGGGCAAAACTACACTTGCCCACGTCGTTGCGAACGAAATGGGGACACGAATACGCTGCTCATCCGGCCCCGCTCTGGCCAAAGCCGGCGACGTGATGGGCCTGTTGAGCAACATTAACACCGGCGACATACTTTTTATCGATGAGATTCACCGACTGAGCACACCTGTAGAGGAGTTCATCTACCCGGCGATGGAAGAGTTCAAGGTCGACTTCACCGTCGATAGTGGCCTTCATGCCAAGACAATAAACTTCCCACTCAAGCGATTTACATTGATTGGCGCGACCACCCGCGCCGGTCTATTGAGCGCTCCACTACGAAGTAGATTTGGAATGCTATATCATCTGGATTTCTATAACACTGAAGAATTGACGGATATCTTGGCAAGGTCCGCAAAGCTTCTTCAACTCCAGAGCGATGATGGGACACTCGAGTTAATTGCAGGCCGCTCCCGAGGAACGCCTCGCGTTGCAAATCGCCTGCTTAAGCGAGTTCGCGATTACGCCCAGGTAAAAGGATCGGGAACACTGAGCGAAGAGATTGTTGAAAAAGCCTTGAAGATGGAACAGATCGACTCAATTGGCCTGGACGAGCTGGACAGAGCCTTTATAAAAGCACTTGCGAACGTTTATGACGGTGGACCAGCAGGTATTGATGCCATCGCAGCCACTCTCGGAGAGGAAAGAGACACTCTCGAGGATGTCGTCGAACCGTATCTGCTGCAAATCGGTTTTTTGCGCCGAACAAAACGCGGAAGAGAAATGACAAAAGCTGCCTGCCAACATCTGGGACTAAAGCCACACACAGCTAAACAGTCGGCTGAGCAACGTGATCTATTCGGGCAAGAATCTCACTGATGCTATCTCGCCCGCCTTAGGTGGGCAAGCACATTTTATGACTAGTATTTTGTCAGGATTGAATCTATAAGTTGTCATTCCCGCGAAAGCGGGAATCCAATTGATTAAGAAACTGGATTCCGCATCAAGTGCGGAATGACAACTCACCAAATCAAATTTGACAGAACACTAATAACCCGGACAATGGGCGATGATTCTTATGGATGCAATACTACTTGAAAATGTGTGTAAATCCTTCGGTCGGGTCCAGGCAGTAGATAATCTGAGCGTACGAGTTCCGACCGGCTGTGTCTATGGCTTTCTGGGTCCCAATGGGGCAGGCAAGACCACTACTATTCGCATGATTATGAACATTATCCGACCGGACAGTGGATATATCAGAGTGTTCACCAATGGTACAACCAACCAAGTAAATGTCCGAACTCGTATGACCACAGCTAAAATTGGTTATATGCCGGAAGAGCGAGGTTTATATCGAAAGATGAAGGTCGGCAAGGTATTGGCTTATTTCGGTGCTATAAAGGGTTTAAAAACAAGTGAACTTAATAAGCAGGTACCACGTTGGCTGGGGCAAATGGACCTGGCTAATTGGGCAAATAAAAAGGTGGAAGAACTTTCAAGGGGAATGCATCAAAAGCTGCAATTCGCGGTTACGGTAATCGACGACCCGGAGCTTGTGATCCTTGATGAGCCGTTCTCCGGACTGGACCCGGTAAACCAGGACCTGCTCAAGGATATCATCTGTCGGATGCGAAGTGCAGGTAAGACCATACTCTTTTCCACACACGTAATGCACGAGGCAGAGCGGTTGTGTGACTATATACTTCTGATAAATAAAGGAAAGCCGGTTTTGGACGGCAGGCTGGATGAGATCCGCTCTCGCTATAAATCCGGTGCGGTCAGTGTCGAACTTGGCGGCGACCTTGGGCCCGAGGACACAAGCTTCATCAAGACGCTGCCCATGGTAAAAGGAACAGAATCTCAAGGCCGGCGTATGGAAATTAGCCTCTCAGCCGATGCCGACCCTCAGGATTTGCTCAAAGCGCTGGTTGGCCGAGTTAGAGTTCAGGCCTTCGAGGTTAAACTGCCCTCTTTGCACGAAATCTTTATTAGTTTAGTTGCCCGCCCTGAGCAAGGCCGAAGGGGCAAAGACAATGCGAAAAATTCTTAAGGTTGCACAACGCGAATATATTGAAACGGTCAAGACCAAGACGTTCATCCTGAGCATATTGCTGACACCGGCTATCATAGGTATAGTTATATTTATCAGTGGTCGAACTCAACGCAGTATAACCGGCCCGCGTCCGCCTAGGAAAGTTGCCGTAGCCGACCTGACGAATCAGCTAACAGACGAAATCGAAGCCTCATTTAAACAACACAACGAGTCAAATCCCCAGCGTCAAATCCTGCTGGAGGAGCTCCACACTGATACAAGCTTAGATGAGACGATTAAACGAAAGGTGCGCGATGGCCAACTGAATGCGTATTTTGTCCTGGATAAAGATAGTGTTGAAGGAACCGGTAAAATCCAATCCTTTACCCGCAGCACGAAAATAGCTGACCTTGACATGATTTCAAACGTAGAGAACCTGCTCAATAGCGCCATTTACAATCGACGCTGTAAGTTGAAGGATGTGTCGCAAGAGCTGCTGGCCGAAATTAATGAGTTTCGCCGTCGAGTGCCGAGCGAGATAATAGAAATCGGCTCGGCCTCGGAGCAAAAAAAGGTACAGAAAGGTGAGCAAATCGCCAAAACCATGATACCGTTTTTCTTTATGTTTATGATGTTCATGGGCATCTTCGGCATGGGCCAGCATATGCTTACCAGCGTCATTGAGGAGAAGAATTCACGAGTAATTGAAGTCCTACTGTCGGCGGTAAGTCCATTTGAGCTGATGGCTGGCAAGATTATGGGCCTGGCTGGCGTTAGTTTGACCGTGATAGGTTTGTGGACCACTGCGGCGCTAGGTAGTGCTTATTACGGGGCCACTCACTGGTGGGATGTAAATATAGAGCTCCCAACAGAAATACTTCCGTATTTATTGATTTATTTTGTTCTGGGATTTCTGCTGTTTAGCTCGATCCTGGCAGGGATCGGTTCGGTCTGTAATACGATCAAAGAAGCCCAGAGCCTTATGATGCCCATTAGCTTCATATTCATTTTACCGATGGTAGCCTGGTTCAACCTGGCACAACATCCGGATGGACCATTAGCCAGAGTTTTGTCGTTCCTGCCGCCGTTGACGCCAATAGTGATGACCCTGCGGCTGGCTTCAAGTTCGGAGCTACCATTTTTTGAGGTCTTTGCTTCAATCGTTCTGCTGGCAGTTTTTGTGCCGGCTGTGATGTGGGCAGCGGCGAAGGTCTTTCGAACCGGCATTTTGATGTACGGCAAGCGCCCGGGATGGAGCGAAGTTCTGCGATGGCTAAGGCAAAGTTGACTACAGACTATTTGCGTATTATAACGTATTCTGGTAAAAGTATCCTGTGAAGTTGAGCACGGCTGAGCCTACTCCGCCGAAGTCAGTCTCGGCTACCTGTGGCACAAGCTATGAAGGCAGATTATGTGGGAATGAATGGATGGAAGCAGTAGAACTTAAATCAGCGATATCAGAGTTGGCGGCCCGGATTGAAAACATCCGGGACTGGCTTTGACTTGTCCAGTAAGAAATCTGAACTGCAAAAGCTCGATACAAAGATGGCCCAGCCGGGCTTCTGGGACAATCATGACCTGGCACAGGCGATAGTGTCTCAACTCAGTGCATTGAAGTCAGTAGTTGAACCGGCTGAGGAGCTGCAGCGTGAGGTACAGGACCTGCAGGAGCTTTACGAACTGGCAATCCAGTCGGATAAGGATGAACTGCAGCAACTGGAGAATGACTTGGCCGACCTTGTCAAAAGGTGCGAGCAAATCGAATTGACAGGGCTGCTATCCAGGTCCGAAGATACCAAAAACTGCTTCTTCAGTATCCACGCAGGTGCGGGCGGTACCGAAAGTTGTGACTGGGCTAACATGCTGCTCAGAATGTACACACGCTATTTCGAAGCAAACAAATACGAGTTTAAAGAACTCGACATCACACCGGGCGAGGAGGTAGGAATCCGCTCGATAACACTGCGAGTCACTGGCCCCTTTGCTTTTGGCAAACTTTCCTGCGAGATCGGGGTTCATAGGCTGGTGCGAATAAGTCCATTCGACTCGGCTAAGCGACGCCATACCAGCTTTGCGGCGGTCGACTGCGTACCGGAGTTCGATGAGAACATTGGCGTTAAAATTAACGAGGATGACCTGCGCATCGATTTCTATCGCTCAAGTGGTGCCGGCGGACAACACGTCAACAAAGTCAGCTCCGCAGTAAGGCTGACGCACT
>Ga0315545_1000825_pt1 | contig 32146 bp, 30 predicted proteins | sample SalMarSW160210MG_FD_203096 | JGI IMG/M metagenome (GOLD analysis project Ga0315545, IMG submission 203096) | Salt marsh sediment microbial communities from the Plum Island Ecosystem LTER, Massachusetts, United States - Salt Marsh Sediment SW1602-10 ...
GGCCCTGCCCGAACCGCCCGTTGCCGCTCCTCTCTTTGATCCTCTGGGCTCGGCTGAAGGCGTCTTCCGTGGTCTCTTTGACCCGGCCCTGGAGGACGACCTTCTTGCGCATGAGCTCCCGCAGGCAGTTGTAGCCCACGAAATGGTCCAGGCCGGTCAGAAGCTCCTGGATGCCAAAGAGGGTTCCTGGCTGGCCCGAGCCGCAGGCCTCACAGAGCTCGCCCCTCGAGTTGTGGACGCCGCCCCGCAGCTTCACGTAGCTCTTGCCCCGGGAGAAGTTGTCTAGCTTGTCCTGATAGCTCTCTGTCATGGTGCACCCCCAGTCACGGAATCGGATTCGAAGCTGTCAGTTGTTCTTCTCTAGTTATTCCCAGGAGCCGCTGGCCCACCCTGCACTCGCGGCAGCGCCGGTCGGAGGTGATGAGCTCGAGGACCTTCTCGCAGTAGGTTGTCTGCCAAGGGCAGGGCGGTACGGGCGTTTCGATGCCTGCCTCAATGGCTTCCTTGCCCAGACGGATGTCCTCGCGGAACTCGGCGATGCTGTAACGCGGGTCCTGGGCCTTGCGGTCCTGGGCGTGGCCCAGCCAAAACTCGGGGTCTGGGCTTTCGCTGGCCGCCACCACGTACCAACTGGGTTCGCTTAGCAGAATTGCGTCAACGTTGACGCTATCTCTGAAGTACAGCTGCCAGACCAGGGCGTACTTCTGGGCCTGGCGGAGGCTGATGTCGAAGCGGCGGGCGATGGCCTCCAGGCTGTGGTCGCCGTAGACGCTCCTCTGCTGGGCCTCATAGAGGATGGCCGCTTGGATGATCCAGGCCCGCTTGCCCAGGGAGTGGGCGGAGGCGAAGGCTTCCACTAGTTGATCGTCGGTGAGGTGGGGGACATCGTGGATGAGGCGCTCGAGGCAGTCCTCAGAAAGGGCGAGCTGGTGGAAGAAGGCGGAGGCATCGAAGTTCTTGTCGTAGAGCCGGCGCATTATGAGCTCTCCAGTCCCTCGATCGACGACTCTGAGCTCATGTTCCGAGCGCTGCAATAGCCAACCCCCTTCGTGGATGTTGCGATGGCAGGTGCGACAGAGCGTGATCTTGTTCTCGGGCGCCTCGATGGCCGGATCCTTGCTTCCGCCCATGCCCTTGGGGCGAACGTGGTGCTGGTCGAGTTGGCTGACCGCGCCACATACTTCGCACTGACCATCGTGAACCCCACTGGCGTGGTCAACGGCGCTGTCAGCGGCGATTTCAGTTGTTCTCATAATTCCATTATACACTGTGACGGCACCTTGTCAAGACTTTTGGCGTCGCCTATGGTACTTTTGTCGACGCTGAGGTCGCCAACATCGACGGAGGGGTAGAATGGTTCAGTGCCGTCTGCGAGAGCTCATGGCCATCCGGGGCCGTCAGACTAGGCGGAAGGTGACGTATGACCTAATTCGGGAAGTGACCGGGCTGAGCAAGAACACACTGGCCAGGCTGGCGAATGACAGGGCCGACTTGGTGGCCCTCAACACCATGGATCGGCTGTGTGCGTTCTTTGACTGCCAGCCTGGGGACCTATTCATCTACGTGCCCGCCTCCGAGGCGGAAGCGTAACAATAGCCGTCCAGCCGCCGGCCTGGCGGTTGTTGGACGACAACATGATTTCAAGGGCACTCTCCAAGACCTGTATTAGCAGATCGAAAACGGATGTGCTATAATATCAATAGCTAAGACCTAGGTGAGGAGCTCCACCCTTGCCGGGCGGGGCTCCTTCCTATAAGGAGGGGATGTAGGTTGGGCGGGTGCATATCGGAACGCAAGTTAGCTGCCAACAAAGCCAACGCTCTGGTATCGACGGGGCCAAGGACTACCGCGGGGAAGGCGATGAGCAGCCGCAACGCGACGAAGCACGGTCTTCTGTCCGAGCAGGCCGCTCTTCCCGGTGAGAGCCGACGTCGCCTGTTGGCGCTACACGACCAGCTCTATTTGGAGCTTCGGCCCGTGGGCGTTCTGGAGCAGCTTTTCGTAGACAGGATCGTCTGTGGGTTCTGGCGATTGCGGCGGGCCCTTCATGCCGAACGAGAGGCCATGAAGCTGAAAGGTCAGGGGGACGTAAGACCGTTGATCATCACCTATGTCACGGGGGGAGACGAAGGCGAAACGGATCTAGATAGCAGTGGTGCCGACGTGCAGAGGAGCCCGGACAAGCGTCGGCAACCCGGATCCTTGCTCGCCCAGGCGGTGGCGAACGAACAAGTGGAAAAGATTCTGCGGTATGAAACCACAATAGAACGGCAAATCTATAGGGCGCTCCATGAGCTTCAGCGCCTGCAAGCGGCTCGGAAAGGGGCTAGGCCATTGGCCCCGATCGCGGTCGATGTGGATCTGGGCCAGGGGGAAGTCACAGCGTAGAGCCTCTCCTCCCTGAGCTCCACGGGCTGGCAACGGCGTGGAGCGTGCTTGCCTCGTCTGCTGGTAACAGGCCTGACCCGATAGGTCGCAGAACCGTGGCCCGTTATGCGCCTTCTTCGATTGCCAGTCCGGCGACCTGTTTGTCTACGTGCCGCGGCTGGGGGACGTCTTGCTGCTCTGCGGTGTCGAACCACCACCGCCAGGGTGCTAGGCCGGTTCTATGTCGTCCGCCGCGTTGTTGGTGAGACGGGCCTGGCCCCAACCGTCAGCGCTCATGACGTAGATCTCGAAGTTCCCCTCGCGGTCAGAAACGAAGGCAAGCCTCGAGCCGTCAGGTGACCAGGCGGGTTGAAAGTCGTCCGCCTGGTTGTTGGTGAGACGGGCCTGGCCTGTGCTCACCCACACCGTTACGGCCCCTCGCCCGCGCCAGGGCGCGAACAGCCTCGGCATGGCCCAGAGCGCTGATGGCGCTACCCAGCTCCTCCGGGCTCATCCCACTCGCGTCCAGTCGCAGTAGGAAGTTCCCCTTCAGGTAGCGGATGCCCGTCTCCACCTTGCCCTTGGTATGAGCGCGGTAGGGCCGGCAGGCGCGGGAGATGAAGCCGTAATAGTCGGTGAAGTCTCGCAGCCTCCTGTTCCACACCATCGCGCCTGACCCGCGGGTTCCCGCTGGTACACCGCCGTCTTCAGGTTGTCGTGGAGCACCTCAGCGGGCACCCCGGCGAATCGCGGTAGGCATTGACATGGCAACGCAGGAATGCCTCCTTGTCCTGGCGAGTGGTGAACTCCACGTACTGGCGACGGCTGCAGCCCAAGGGCATGACGAAGGCGGAGAGGGGACGCGGCCGGTCCTGGTGCCAGACGAGTCCGCAGGGGGCCCAGTCCACCTGTCTCTGGTGCCCTGGGGATGTCTTGAGCCGCTGCGTCACCACCGGAACCGATGGCTGCAACGGGTGGAGGAACTGACGGAACCAGGGTGATGCCGCCCGTGTAGTCCTGACGGCGCACCTCCTGCACCAGCTTCACGGCGTTCAGCACCCCTGCTGCCGTCTGCCTCCTCAGGTAGGGCTTGTAGGGGTCTAGATTGCTCCCTCGCTTCCGGCGCTCATACGGCGCAGGATGCCTCGGGTCGTCGGGCATCTTGCGGATGGTCCTCCGGTCGTGGCCAGTCTGGCGGGAGATCTCGCTGATGGACAACCCCTGCCGCGGCAACTCTCGGATCACGTACCATGCCTCTCCTTGGAGAATTCACACCTCTTCAGGCAACAGCTGCTCCTGAGCAGGCAAACGCTCTATTCCAGGTTGGGGAGTTCTGGGCAGCTGCTCTTGGGGATTCTGAGCCTGATGCTGACACCCGCTCAGGGGCCATGCACCAGGAAGTGCCCTCACGATGCTGGGCTTTGAGCGCGCTCAGGCTGCCAACAACATTCGGGACGTAGTGCTTGGCCTTATGTAACGTCCCAGCCCGGCTGCGCGTCTGGACTTATGTCGACGAAAGATCGGCGGCCAGGGTGTTCGACGACGGAGGTCTTCCTAGCGTCGTTCAGCGGGAGGAGGACCAGGTTCCGGAAGGTGCGTTCAATGAAGAATGGTGGCTGGGTCCTCGCCCTATTGGGCTTCGCGATTGCAGCATTGGGTGCCAGCGCTTGGACTGGCGAGGTGGTACTGTCTGAGAGCTCGGAGCCGGACGGACTGTGGAACTGCCCCCAGCCGGGCAAGTGGGCGATATCCGTGTGGACAGGCAGCGATGGCACGGCGACAGACCAGGCCCTGGCGACATGCGAAGATGTGACCGTAGCTGTTGTCTACTGGCTTGACCCTGCGACTCAAGGGTGGCTACGCTATCTTCCTGGTCGGCCAGAAGTCAGTAACCTGCTGGCACTCCACTCGATGCAGACCATCATCACTCGCGGGTCTGAGGCGATGACCCCCTCCGTCAACAATGCCGATGGCCTGTCCTCAGCGGGAGCGGCGGCTTTGCAGGGGCAGTCGCAGGGCGGACTCCAGAACTGTCCTCAGCCGGACAAGTGGGCGATGTCCGTGTGGGAGGGCCAGGACAGCTTCCCCGCCGAGGAGGCGCTGGTTACGTGCGCGAATGTAGGCGTTGCTGGCGTCTACTGGTTGAACCCCGAAACCCAAACTTGGCTGAGGCATTTCCCCGGTCGGCCGGAGGTCAGCTCGCTGGCTACGCTGGACTATCTGCAGGGAGTCATAATGATCGGCTCGCCGGATATGGCCCCGCCTACGCCCGCGACCACGCCCACACCTGCGCCGCCCCCTGCGAACAGCCCGACACCCACGCCGCCGCCCAGTCCAACGCCGCCGCCCAGACCAACGCCGCCGCCCAGTCCGACGCCGACGCCTGCCACACTGGTTGTGGCGGCTAGTAACGCCGCCGCCCAGAGCAAACTGGGCGCAGACTACGTTTGCGATGGCACCGCCGACGAGGCGCAGATCAACGCGGCCATCGCGGCGCTGCCCGCCGGCGGCGGCAAGATTGTTCTCACCGAAGGCACGTTCACCGTAACCACTGACATTGTGCTTGACGAGGACAACGTGATCCTTGAGGGCCAAGGGCCAGCCACACTTGTCACGATAAGCGCTGGTGCCAACGCCCAGGTTCTCAAGATAGTGGGCAACGATGTTACCGTGACGGACTTGGCCGTAGATGGCAACGCAGCCAACCAGTCGGGCTTTGGTTGGGGCATCGACTGGGGCGGCGACGGTACGACGACCGGCTTGCGTCCGAAGGTTCAGAGGGTCAAGGTCTACGATACCAAGGGCGACGGCATCCTGTTTGACTCAAGTTCGTCAGCCAAGGCTATTTACGCTGAGATAAGCGACTGCGTCCTGACGGACATAGGGCAGCACGGCATCAACCTCATGTACATGGAGAACGTGGTTGTCCGCAACAACTTCGTCAGTGACTACGCCAACGAGAGTTCTCCTGCCACAGGCATTCGGCTCCAGAACTCAGAGGAGATCAGGGTTGAGGGGAATCACGTTCTGGGCGACGGTTCTCTAGCAACTGGTAAGTTCTGCTACCAGGCCAACACGTCCTGCGGGAACATTACCTTCATAAACAACATCTCCGAGGACTCGGACGACGATGGGATGTATCTCGGCGGTAGCCACATCAAGGCCACTGGAAACACTGTCATCAATCCGCAAGGGCCGGGGATCGGCCTCAACCTCGGCACGCATTTCACGGTGGTGGGGAATAGCATCACGATGGGCGGGGGGAACGGAATCCTCGTGGACGGCGCGGCGGGTGCCCTGAGCGACATCACCATCATGGGCAATGTCCTCGATGGCAACGCTGACTGCAACGATGGCATCAGGGTAGATTCCTCTAGCGGCCAGATTGACCGCGTGTTGATCGAGGGCAACATCGTCACAGGCTTCACCAACACAGGAAAATATGGCATCTACGTAAACCATCTCCAGGGCGGCACGGATGTCCTTATCACCGACAACGCCGTCAATGGCAACACAAACGCCATTGGCTTCGATGCTGTAAACGCTGCGGGGACGGAGGTTCGTGGCAACCACCTCGGCTACGTCACCGAGAATAACGGCAAGTATACCACCAACGGCGATGGTAGCACGGCCACATTCAACATCCCCCACGGCTGCGCCACCACGCCCACGTATGCCACGGTAACGCCTAGCCATGCCGACTGCGATTCAGACTGCCACATTAGCGCTATGAGCAGCACGAATATCACCGTGACCTTTGCTAGGGCCCCGCCATCGGGGATGAATAACGTCGTCCTGTACTGGAAGGCCGAGGTCTAGTGGCTGACTGTGCTCAGAGAAGCCAATGGACGACCAACTAGACAGATCGTCCACAGCTTCAGCCGTTGCACTGGAAGCCCGACGACGCCACCGAAAGGGTCGGCCGTTCCAAGTCAGCATCGGTCAGTCTAAGCCAAAGGATCGCTTCCGGTTACCAACCGCTTGAGGCGTTCGTTCTTCTACTTCAGAGCCTTTGCCTCAGCCTCGGTGGCGTTTCGGGTGGTGTCAGTTTACAACCTGGCCTTCCCTGCCGCTGTGAGGGCAACGCAGCAGGCTACGGTAATGTCGGTCCTACTTCAACCTGAACGCTGTAGAGACTCCATTGTCATATACTTGGTCGACCAAAGGTGAAGAACCCCTCGGTCGCGCCTGGCGAGCGGCTGCTTCGCGGAGTACACCTTCACCCAACCAGTACCCATATGGTCACCTGACGACCCGCACAGCTTTGGAGGCTCATCGCGGATTACATGCGGCAGCCGCGTCTCGGTCAGGATGAAGGGATAGCGTAATACTAAGCGCTCATGGCGTACTTGAGTCCGGAGACCACGAGCCGCTGGGCTACCGAGTTGGCTCCGTTGCTGACCTCAGCGTGGATAGTAGAGTCCCCTGCTGCTCCGACAGTCCTCGGACCGGCCGTAGTGGTTCCCTTCAATGTTCCGTTGAGGAACCACTCGACGTTGCCAGCTCCGTCGCTAACGATAGCGAGTTGATACGTCCGTCCAGCCACAAGGGTCGTGTTGAGGTCTACGGCCGTTAGGCTCGTCCCGTCATGCGCTACGCCCTTGAGGGCCAGGTTGTCCACGCGAAGCCCGAAGCTCTTGACGGCAGGCTCGCCTACACCAGCAGCAGCCTTGCCGAGGCTAACGCGGGCAATCCCGTTCGTCGTAGCGTTAGTCACGCTGAATGTGATGACGAAGACCAAGGGCTTGGACCAGTCGATGACATCAGATGCGGCATTGAGCGTCAAGCACATCTCCGCGCCAGTTCTCGCCACGGCCGTCGAACCAGCCATGGTATCGGTCGTCAGAACAAGCTGTCGAGGACCAAGCGAAACGGCACCACTACCAGTGACCGTCTGTATCCAGCCAGCACCGAGGCTGATGTCGCTCCAGTTCCAAAGTTGGGTCAGCTTGCTCACGCTGTAGTAGCTGGGCTCGGGGACGCCAATGTTGCCAGCTTCTTTGGTTCTCCTGCCAGCGTTGCGGTACGCCTCAGCCACGTTGTCTGAGAGATAGTTGTCTAGAATCGCGTTGTCCGTCGGCGTTTTGTCCCCCAGGACCGATAGCCTGATGCCTCGCCTCCTGTTGCCCCGACAAATGTTCCCTATGACCAGATTCCGATTTGCCGCGCCATGGATGAGGATTCCTTGGCCCCCATTGGCCTCTAGGATATTTCCGCTGACAACGCAGTCATCCACTGTCTTCGTAGCGTCGTGACTCAGTAGGCCAATACCGTCGATGGCATTGCCCCGACATGTGTTGGCGGTCATGGAGCACAGCGAGACGAAGATTTGGGCAAGGATTCCGTAGGTCATGTTGTTGTTGCAGGCGTTGCCGACTATCATCAGCCCCGTGTCGGGAGTCCCGACAGCGGTTGTGTTCCCCACTTCTATACCCGCCAGGGTGTTGCCGTAGCACTTGTTGCCCACCACGACCGACCCGTCGTCGCCCAGGAAGTCGATGCCGCTCTCCGTGTTGCTGTAGCAGATGTTGCCGATGACCACATTGCGGGCTGATTGCTGCGGATGGATGCCGTCAGCCCAGTTGGAATAGCACACGTTGTTGGCGAACAGACAGCGCTCTACCTCCGGGAAGTCCGTACTCAGGGCCTGGCCTGTCAGTATTCCGTTGAGCGCGTTGTACGCGTAGCAGCCCGTGACTTCGCAGCCGAGGGCGTGGCGCAACGTTATAGCGGCGTCGTCGCCAGCACGGCCGAATCCAGTGACCCAGCACCAACGAACTACGCAGTGATCTGCAAAGTTGATATCAATACCCTTGCCCACGACCCTGGAGTCGCTTGTGCTCGGACCAGTGATTCTTAGGTCCTGCACCGTCACGCCAGTGATGTGATCCACGGCGGTGCCGACCACATTGATCACATCGTTTGCCGTTGTCTTATTCAGGACGGTGGCGTAACCCGCACCAGCGAGGGTCACGTTGTCCTTGAGGTTAATTGCCGTGCCTATCGTGAACGTTCCCTCGCTTAGCACAACCTTCCCGCCGCCGCTAGGCAGCGCGTCGACAGCGGCCTGAATCTCGACATCGTCGGCTGTGCCGTCGCAGACATAGACCGCCTTCCGCTGAGCAGCCAGACTAGCGCTGTTGGCCGCTACGACAATGGTGGCAGCATCACCCACAGGGTCGGGGCTAGAAGGGGGTTTTGCTTTTCCTCGCGAGGCGAAAACAGCACCACCTGCAAAGGCTGCCGCCATCATGAAGTCGCCCCGCGATATCGCTCGCGCACGCGCAGCGTCATCGAAGTCAGGATGCGCGTCCCGAAACGGTTCCGCCAGGTTTGAGTCAGGGTCTTCGGTGGAAGAGTGCTTGCGCTTCTTGCCCATCTAGCCGCCTCCGCCCCTTCCGGTAACTGGCGTCCGCAAGCCACATGGTTCCCACCACGCCCTCGCCCCAACAACCGCTACGGACTGATGCTTCCCGCAGGTCTCGAACTTCCCGCGAATGTCGCTCCCCCCTCACACAGACAGTACGCCCATTGCAACTTTACGGATTACAGCACGGTGGATTCGTCGGTCAACTCGCGAGCCGCCAGCCAGCTATTGGCGCGTGACGGACACAACCCAGTCATTGCAGCCTACGCAGACGCTTTCTCCCTTGCGACCGCTTGTCGCCACACCCAGACGGAAATCACCAGGACCCCCACCACAGACCTTGCTGCCGCTCGTCCCGGCCCACAGCCTTTCGGTGGTGCAGACAATCGTCTCGGAGCCGTCCTCTTGGCGGAACACGGTTAGCTCGATCCAGCCGACACCTATCACCATCCATTCCAGCTCGAAGCTGGCGGTGTAGCGGAGACCATCGAGTGAGGACGGCCCATCTCTCGGTTAGAATACCCCCTGAAAACTCTCACTTTCGCTGCATACATACAGTCTAAGCCAAGGAAACGCTTCCAGCCACCAACTGCTTGAGGCGTTCGTTCTTCTACTTCAGAGCCTTTGCCTCAGCCTGGGTGGCGTTTCGGATGGTGTCGGTTTACAGCCTGGCCTGGCCTTCCCTGCCCCTGTGAAGGCAACTCAGCAGGCTATGGCAATGTCGGTCCTACTTCAACCTGAACGCTGTGGAGACTCCATTGTCATACACTTGGTCGAACAAAGGTGAAGCCGCATATGCGTCCCAAAGGGTTGATGGCAAGGCTTTGTAGGTAAAATCGCCACTCTGGAATCCCACTCTCGTGTTCGTCATGCGCCTCGACAAGAGGAGATAGCGATTCTTGACCGGCAGGGCTTCGCCCATGATCTGGTACGCAGTAGGCGGAGACGCTTCATAGAAGACGTTATTGAGCTCATAGACTGCCTTGCGTGGCTTGGTATCCTCAGGACCTGCCACGTAGAGTGCGCCTTTTCCGACCAAGGCACCACCAATACGCAGATCGGTATAGAATCCAGACTCACTCCAAGATGTAGCATCATACACAAAGGTTGTTGCTCTACCCTCAGCAGCGGTGAGCTGTTCCTTGTAACTCCCGTCAAAAGCTGTAAGATAAGAGACCAATCCCAGCCCGCTCCCAATGAATGCAAGAATGGCGGCAGCGTAGACGACCCTGCGCGATTCACATGTAGCAGCTACTGCGACAAACGATAGTATGACCACCAGAGAGAGGGCCTCTGTAGCGCGGGCGTAAACGCCTGACAGACCCGCCCATTGCGAGAGTCCGAGGGAAAGAATAGCCACGCCCAAGATGTAGGCGATCGCTACCTTCTCCACACGCAACAGCGGTTTGCCAGCACGCTTCCTCCGATAAGCACTGAACAACAGCGCTATTACCGGGGCGACCGATAATAGCCACGCCAGCAGATTCAAACGGAAAATCCACGTTGGGAAAGTCAACAGATATGACTCAACCTGGTCGTAACGCGACGCTATGATTGCCCCCGTGAGGAACTCCGGAAAACTGGCGAGTAAGTCTGAGAACTGGGAGAAGAAACCAACGGAGAGGTACATGAACACAGACAGAACTATAACAGCGCTAGTCAATGCCGGGATCAGGTCCAAACGTTCCTGCAACGAATCAGCCGACCGAGCTGCAGCTTTCCTCTGCACAAGAGCCGCTAACCAGACAATCGATAGGCCGACAGCTATCGATAAGTAGAACATCGCTGAGGTACGATAGGTGACAGCGATGGCTAGCGAGAAGAGTATGTGAAGGAAAGCGTATCTCCAGTCATAATTCAACCGCAGAAGACAAACGAAGATGTTTGCAAGGTATATCCAAGCCAAGACCTGGTGGTGGTTCCCTGCGTCACTGAAGTTCACCAGTGAAGACGTTGCGAATAAGGAGAGAAAGAGAATAAAGAGGGCAACAAACCAGCGCTCTCCGCGACGCGCCTTGGCCAAGCTCACATAGACAGCAACGATGGTAAACGGGAGGATGAGGACACCGAAGATCAGGACATAGTTGTTCCAGAATTGTCGCTCTCCGGCCGTGTCGATTCCGAGGACCGCATAGACAAGGGCAGAATAGTCTTCGCGCGCGATATCGTCGCCGCTCCGGTAGATGCCCGAGGAGTAGTTGGCCGTAGAGAATTCGCCCGCCTCAATATCGCGGCCGGTTAGCACGAAGCGATCCTGGACGAACTCACTCCATCCTCTGAACGAGCCAGCAACCTCCAAACCGTCCATCCAGACGTGATGCGTGCGAACAAGAAACGCTAACGAGATGATGATCGAAGCGAGAAGAATCGTCAAATAGACCCTTCGAACCACGACGTGAGTGTCAGCCATCATATGCTCGCTGTTCTTCGAGGGTAAGAACAACTGCCACGGCGACCTGGTAGAGAAGATCTGGAATCAGGCCTACCAAAGCGATAAGCCCAGTGACTATCGCGGCCTGATTCCAGTGCAGGCCAAGGAAAACTGGTGTAAGAACAAGCAAGATGTACTCTGAGTCAACCACTGTGGGATGCGGAGGGACTCGATATTTGATCGACTTGTCAAAGGCTCTTGCGTAAGTAGCCAAGCAGAGGTTCGCGAGCGGTATTCTCCGAGTAAGGCCAGTCGCGGCATTCTCGTAGATCAGTCGTAGTTCTCCTAGCTTGTCGGTGTTGATTCGACCTCGACTGGCCAGCAGTCGGTAGCGTGTCGAGGCGAGGGACATCAATACAAAGGCGGAACATAGCCAAGCGAACAGCACGGCAACTTGATATTCATCTGAACGGCTCGAAAAAACTAGCCCAAACAACACTATCACCAGAGTAACCTGATCGGTCAAGAAATCCAGAGTGCCGTGGACTCGAACGTGCTTCCCTGTGATTCGGGCTACCTTTCCATCTATGCCGTCGCCGAGGATGCCGAGAACAATGAAAATGGCCCCGACGAACATATGGCCGCTAAAGAACCACCCAGCGGCAAAGAGCTTGGAGACGGCAGCCGCGGCAGTTATTGGCAGCGGCCCTATCGCGCAAACTCGTGTAGCCCATACGGCAATACGACTGGTGAGCGGATCTACCAGGACCACCTCAGTCCAGGCGTCATATTCCTTCAGGAGCGATTGCTTAGGCTCTTCCATGAGTCCTCTCAAGCGGTCAGACGCTCGTAGATTTCCCCAGCACAGATACCCAGGCCATTGTGGCACGCAAAGGATGGCCTCCGAAAGGCGCCAAAGGGTTCTGCCATCATCGTGCTCATCGGTTCCCGCTCAGCACATCGTGATAGACATGTTCCAGCCGCCGCGCGATCTTTTGCCAGGTGTACTTCTCCTCCACCTTGGCCCGACCCTGCTGACCCATATCCGACCGCAAGGTGGCGTCCGCCAGCAGCATCTCTAGTTTGCATTGCAGGTCGGCCACGCTGGCCGGCTGCACCAGAAGGCCATCTACGCCGTCGTTCACCACGGCGCGCACACCCGGCAGGCTGGAGGCGACGACCGGCTTGCCACAGGCCATGGCCTCCAAGAGGACAATGCCCCAGGACTCGGTGCTAGTGGACGGCAACACCAGGCACTTGCACAGAGCGTAGTAGCGGGGCAGCTCCTTCTGCGGTACCTGACCAACAAAGATGACCCTATCACCTACGCCTAGCCGCTGTGCTTGGCGTCGGTAATAGTCGAGGAGCTCTCCGCCCCCGACGACAAGGGCTTTCACCCTATCATCCTTAAGCCTCGCCAGAGCCTTGAAGAGGATGCCGACCCCTTTAAAGTGGTGAGCCCTGTCCAAAGCGCCGACAAATAGGACTATCGAGTCCTCGTTGTCCAGTCCGTATAGCGATTGCAACGTCCTACAATCGATATCAGGCTGGAAGAGGACTGTGTCCACACCGTTCGGCACTTCAACCACCCTGTCACCTAACTGCTGTATCAGACCGCCAATCCTAGAGGCCCTGACATAATCCACAGTAGTAGGTAGAAACCGTGCAGCGTCTCTTATAACGAGACGGAGAATAGAAGCCTGATAGACGTAGAAGAGCGGCCTACGATAGGAAAAACCAATCAAGTCATTGTGATACGTACACACATAGGGAATGCCTCGGATGCGAGCGTTGAGCCAGGTCAGCTCGCTGCCGAAGATGAAAGGTAGGTGCAGGTGGATGAGGTCGAAGCCACCAACCTTCAGAAGCCCGGGAACCAGGGGAGCATTGCCCAACCGGAGAGGGGTGGGCAGACGGCAGACCCGCACATCGGCGGGCGAGTCAAAAGGGCCAAAGCCGTGGCTGGATGTGAAGACTGTCACATCATGGCCCAGCCGGGCCAGCTCTCGAGCGCTGTAATAGCACACGTTGCCCGTGCCCGCCAAGTACGGCGGGAAAGTAGCCGTGACATGGGCTACACGCATGGTTCCCTGCACCGCATACTCTCACTGGCCAGGCCCGGAAGGAACGACAGCAACAACCTCAAAACGAGCTTCCTTGCGGCAACCCTCGGCGCCGAAGGCCCAGTATGTCGGAGAGTCTAAATCTCACTAGAACCCCAATCACAACCAACGCAGCCCCTTGTCCTGCCAGCCATCCAATCCCAATTCCTTCGAGGCCTATGAAACGGCTCAACACGTAGCCTACTACTAGGCTGGTCGCGGCCATAGCGCCGGCCACTAGTACAATCGAGCCGACGCGTTTCTGCACGCGGGCCACGGCGACGTACAGGTTAACGATCAGATATGGCAGGACGGAAATGGCCAACAACCTGAGGAGGTTGGAGCTGTTGCTGACGTATTCCCTGCCGAATAAATGCAGAACGGGTTCAGCCATGACGAGCAGTGCCAACGTTGCAGCAACAGCCGCCAATGAGCCACCGAGGATGGCTCTAGGGGCGATTCGGCGCAACTCACTGGGTGTCTGGGAGCCCTCAGCGAAAAGTGACAATGACAAAGAGGTGGCCAGCCCAGAAGCAACCAGGCCTATGGTCCAGGCGACGTAGAAATATGCAGCGCTTTCCGGCCCGACGGTGTTGAGCACAATGATCGTGAAGATGCTACCAGGGGCTAGCAAGAGTAGGGCTCCAGCGTAGTTCCCTATCGAAAACGGCAAGATGGACCATACCTCTCTTGGTGCCCAGTGGATGGCCGTTCGGTAATCCCCTAAAGCGAGCGGGAGCAAATAGAAGAGTGAAATCCCTACTAAGGCGGCGGCAGCCACCCCGTGGGCAGCGACTATCCCGAACGAGGCGAAGAACGAAGCGAAAACAACCACGAGAATCACTCGGCTGAAGCTGAGGCCGAGGTTCTTGATCAACACGAAGCGTGCACTCTGCGCAGCAACGAAAACCTGGTCCAGGACCATTGACAAGGAAAAGGCGATCGCGCCGACAAGAAAGGTGGCAGCAAATATGGGATGATCCCGCACGACCCTAAGGCCAGGCGACCACAAGTCGAGACCCAGAAGGAAGATAACCGAAGCGACGAGACCCACAGCAGCCGTTGACAGAAGTACCGAGTTGACTAAGCTCGCGCCCGAATCTCGCCGTTCTGGAAGATAGCGAATTACCCCAAGGCCGAGGCCAAGGTTAGCGAACCACCCAATGAGAGCTATCGCGGCTATGGCGGAGGCGCCGTATCCAACCGCATCGGCTGGGTAGAGCCGAGCGGCTGCCGTCCAAAACACGAAGCCGAAGGCCGACAAGACAATAGTGTTAGCCCAGAGATATGCGGCGTTTCGGAAGAGCGGTGACGAAGCGTACTCGCGCAGAACCGGAATCGACCACTGTCCAGCGGCCACCTCGCGGGCCAGCGCCCTAACGGGTTTTGCCGTCTCCACTTATAGTTCCCCTTCACAACAGACACTCATAGGTTCAAGGTAGTACCGCAAGAGAGGCGGCAGCGGGACCTGCCAGGACGGCTGCACCCTACTAAATAAGATCCGACAAGAATGCCGCGAATGACGTTGGTCGTTGGTGTCATGGTCCCCTCAGATCACCCCGATCTCTTGCAGATACACGCCCAGTGCGTCCTCCCAGGGCTGCATGTCATCGGCGGCCGCCTCTTGCAGACGGCCGTGGCCCAGCACCGAGTAGGCCGGCCGCCTGGCCCTAGCCCCCGACTCGGCTGTGGTGATGGGCGACAGACTGGGATGCAGACCGGCCTGCTGGAAGATGGCGGCGGCGAACTCGTACCAGGAGCAGTCTCCGCCGTTGGTCACGTGCCAGATTCCGTAGGTCTCGCTGTTGATGAGCCAGGCGATTTTACGCGCCAGATCCGCGGTATAGGTGGGACTCAGGCGCTGGTCATCCACAACACGGATGTCCTTCTTCTCTCGCGCCAGGCGCAGCATGGTGGTGACGAAGTTGCCGCCCTTGCCAGTCACCCCCCTACTACCAAAGAGTGCCGACGTCCGAACAACAAAGTATCGATCGAGCATCGAACGAATCATCAACTCCCCCGCCAACTTAGAAATTCCGTACACGTTGACAGGCCGGGGAATATCGTCTTCGAGGTACGGCTCGTGCTTCTTCCCATCAAACACGTAATCAGTGCTCATATGCACAAGTGCAGCCCCAACGCTCTTGCAGGCCAAAGAGATATTCCTTACTCCATAGACATTAACCTGGAAGGCCCGCTCCACCTGCGTCTCGCACTCATCCGTTCCGTGAGATGCGGCCGTATTGATTACGAGATCTGGCCTCATAGCCTGGACGCATTCGCTGACTCGATTGCTGTCGCATATGTCGAGCTCCTGATGGGTTGGAGCTACCACCTCCTGGCCCGTCAGGGCCTTCCTGAGATCGGTCCCTAGCTGCCCGCTGGCGCCTATCAATAGGATCCGCATCTGTGATCGTTGCTGCCCTAGTCAAGAACGAGAGCCGCTTGCTTTTCAGCCATGGTTAGTTTCATCCATTCCACGTTCATGTATAGCGGGTTGTCAAAATCTGCGTTTTGGCCGAAGTGGACTCGCTCCACTATGTCCTTGACACACTGGTTTATCGAGATCGTCGCCCGAAACCCCAGCAGTTCTTGTGCCTTTTGTAGAGATACTCTATAGTTTCGCAAATCCCAGCGGCTTTGAGTCTCAATAGACACGTTGATGTCGCATTCTCTCAGCGCTGCCGCCACCTCTTCCGCCAGCCGTCCAATCGTGTAGTTATCGTGCGCGATATTGAAGATACCGGTCAGAGAGGGCTGAGCATTAAGGGCTTTCAGGTACGCCGCAGCTGCGTCTCTAACGTCGAGGACGGGCCGCCGAAGGCTCGCGTTGTGAACAACAATCCTACCGTCAACAAGAGCCGTCTTCACCATGGTGTTTACGACGAGGTCGTATCGCATCCTGGGGCTCCATCCCACCACGGTACCCTTGCGCAGGATAATGGGACGGAAGTCGTCATCGGTCAGGCAGGTGAGAGCGCGCTCGGCCATAAGCTTCGAGACGGCATACGGAAAGCTCGGAGACACCGCCGCCTCTTCGGCCAGTTCTCTGTTATCGGTGAAGCCATAGACGGAGCATGTGGACGCAAAGACAAAGCGTCGAATACCCTCCTTCTTCGCCGCGTGTGCAAGGATGGCAGCGCCTGCGGCGTTGACGGTGTAGTTGAGCACCGGGCTGAATTCGGCCATGGGATCGTTGGATATGCCGGCTAGGTGGATCACTGCGTCAACACCGTCCAGCCATGTCTCGTCGAAGTTCACCACGTCGGCAACGATAATTTCTGCTTCATTGGGCAGGTGGCTAACGCCAAATAGGCCAATGTCCACCACTCGGACCTCGTAGCCTTGCTGCAGCAAGACGGGAACCAATGTGGAACCAACGTATCCGGCTCCGCCCGTAACAAGCACTCGCATATTAGCGCCCCCTCACTGACCAGACGTCCCCGAAGACATCGGAAGAAATGCGCACCTCGTCTGGGCGTTCGCGGTTGTACACTTCGGATGCGGTGGATACGAGTATCGTTTCATCCTCGAGAGACATCCACCCGTGCCAGGTGTCCGGTGGTACCACGAGAAGCCTTGGCTTTCTTTCGGAAAGCACATAGGTTTCCAACGCTTGGGGCTTGAAGTCTTTTCCCTGTCTTAGGGCCGATCGCATGCCTCGCTCTGACGCCTTCGCCAGCACGACCTTGGCCGCACCTTTGACTATGCAGAAGTAATCCCAAAGGACGGCATGCTTGTGAAAGGCTCGAACACTCCCTCGGACCGGCGAGCAAACTACGTACACCTGGCCAAACTTGGGCAGGAACTCGTCGGTAGAATGAATGATCTCGTAGAGGAAGCCCCTGTCGTCCTCCTCCCTTACCAGCTCTATCACGCGAGCACCGTCAATCATGGCAACTTCCTCTCTCGTATTGCCCGCCGTGCCGATGGCCTACCCCTTGCGCCAGGTGTACTACCCTGGGCCCACGGCTGTACCCGGCGCGTTAGGGCCACCACATCTTCCCGGTTGAGGATCTTCACCAGGTCCATAGCTAATTGGCCACCGGCACCTGTAAGGAATATATGCAACCAACAACCTCCGCATCAGAAGAGCTACTGCCGCTCATTCTCGAAGCCAGCGCTTAGAACCTCTTCCCGCCACCCAGCTTTCTCACTCCACCAATCTCTCATATCCGCGTACCACGAGAAGGTCCTACGCAAGCCTTCCTCCGGGTCGGTCAGCCGCGATAGAATGCCTAGAGCAAGTGCCTTGGATGAATCCAAAGAGAACCTTCGATCATCGGCAGGCCTCAGCGGTTCATACTCGGCCGGGGGAGCTCCAAAGCCGTTGTCCGTGGCGATTCTATGTATGAATTCCGCCACTTCTTGCACCGAAAGAAGATGGCCTGAGCCGATGTTGTAGATGGTGCCCGTGACCCCTCTCTCAAGCACCTTAAGGATCGACTCGACGCAATCGTTCACGTAGATCCACTCTCGAACATACTTGCCGTCACCATATAGGATGATCGGCAATCCTTCTAACGCCCGGCAGCAGGCTCGGGCCACGAACTTTTCTGGATCCTCCCACTCACCATAGTTGTTGCAAGGGCGCACTATGATGGAGGGTAGGCCGAAAGTCGCGTAAGCTGCCATAACCATTAGATCAGCTCCGGCCTTGCTCGCAGCGTAGGGATTGCGTGGTCGTAACGGTTGGGTTTCATCACATGAGCCGTAGTGTATCTCACCGTATACCTCGCCAGTCGAAATTTGGATGAAACGTTTGATACCTGACCGCGCTGCTTCATGCAACAGCATCGTAGTGCCAACAACGTCAGTCATAGCAAAATCGCCAGGTGACAGCACGGACCTAGAAACGTGTGACTCGGCGGCGAAATTCACTATCGCGTCAACGGCGTATTCTTTCAAAACGCTGCCGATGGTCTTGCCATCCTCAATTCTGCCGTGAACGCGAAAGACCTCGGAGGTTGCATCCTCAGTTTCGATACGTCGCCAGTCACCCGCATACGTAATGGCATCGTAGACAACCACCGGGATTTGTCTTCGCATAAGAAGGCGCACAAATGCCGATCCGATAAAGCCAGCTCCACCAGTAACCAATACTCTCATCGTTATGCCCTCTCTACGCCCCAAAAGCCAGAGACAGAATCTGGGTCAGCGCGGAGCTCATCCTCTGGATCGTAGATGGAGTCTGTGATGTTCAGCAGAGTGGCGAAGTATGGACCGGGGTTATAGTAGCCATGCCAAGTTGAAGGGAGTATGCGCACCACTTCATGTGGGCCGTAAAGCCATATTTTCCTTTGCTCTCCTCCGCGATCGAGGGATGCAGCCAGACCAACCAGGAGCCGCCCCTCAATCACGACCCAGGTGTCAGTCTGCCTCTTATGACAGTGCCATGCAGTGACGACTCCAGGGGCAATCCGCGACGTATAGATCTGAAGCCCTTCCTGGTTCACGAAACGGAATAGTTGACGCCGCCCATCCGCATGATAGTGGGATTTCAGAACTTCGTAGGAGCTCATCGATTTCCTCCGATGCGGCTAATGACCGTGATCGCTTTCAAGATTCTCGAACCCTTGCGCCAGGCGCACTACCATGGGTCCACGACTGTACCCGGCGCGTACGACGAACGATGGTGCCCAGTTGCCGCCAGGCGTAACCCTTCTTGAAACGAGGCACGAATTCGCTGTCAGGGATTGCCCTCAGCGCTTGGACCACAGCACGCTTCTGCCGCAGAGCCCTACGTCTACGCCAAGCTGCGACATACGCCCGAAGCTTGGCGGCGACATACCTGGGCCCTTTCACAAAGCTATATCCGATTATCAGCAGTTCCGTTAGTGCCAGCAAAGGCAGGTACAGCAGCAAGGATCGCAACTCCAGCGAATACGCGAGCATCTCCCAGCGATTACGCTCCAGCCAGAAGAGCTTCTCCGGGAACATATGAAGGGCGTAGTGATGATAGACTATCGAGTCCGGCACACAGTAGATTTGGTACCCCATCATATGAATGAGCCACGACACCTGTACGTCATCATGGTAGAGGAAATGGTCCTGCACGATAGGGGCGATCTGCCTTAATAGGTGTCTACGGACAAGGAAGGAAGCGCCATGAACCCCCGCAACTGGAAAAGCGGACAAACCGTCGGACGAGCCGTCCCAGCAGTTGTTGGTGCCCAGGCCCCTGTTGAACCCGAGACCTGCCACATGGATGTCCAGCCCCAGAGCGTTGATCGTGTCGCGCTGCTCGGCCAAGACAACCCTCGATGTGACGGCTCCCACTCGGGGATGGTCGTCCAGAAACGCAGCCAGCCGCGCCAGCCAGTGCTCGCCCGGTTCGGTGTCCGGATTCAGGACGGCCACATAGTCTCCCGTCGCGTGCCGAAGGCCTATGTTTACGGCCCCTAAATAGCCGCTATTCCGGTCGTTGGCGATCACCGTTACCTGGCTCGGGAACCGCTGCCTGACATACTCGGCACTGCCATCGGCCGAGGCATTATCTACCAGGATCACCTGCCGAGGCCGGCGGGTCTGGCCCAGAAGACAGGAAAGGCAAGGCTCTAGGTAGGCGCGATCGTTGTAACACACCACGATCACTGATACCTCGCCCCTGGTGCCCGACTCATCTGCAGCCACCACCGGCAAGTCCCTAGGCTGCGGATCACGAGCCGCCAACTGTGTCCTCCTTGCGCAGTTGAGCACCCATACTCGCCGCGCTTGGTGAGGCTTGAGGGACCATTGCGATGCCAGCGGGGCGGAGCGATACGTCCCGCTCGGCCCCGTCTTGTGCCGTGGAGTCCGCTACCTCCTTGGCAAAGATGGAGAGAAACAGCGACGAAACTAGTATCTGGACGCCAAGAACACCGAGAAATGCCATAAGTACCAATCGCTTGGCCTCCCCAGCGGCCTGCAGTTCACCGGCAAGCCAGCCGGGGCCCTCCCAGGCCGCCAGGGCCACGCCCACGCCAACCAGGACTAGTCCCACCAAGACGAAGTTGCGCCCCATGTGGTCGCGCAGCAATAATCGTGTCAGAACATCCTCCTTGACGAACTTGTGGGCCACACCGTATAAGTTCAGGGCAAAGCCGAAGACACCAAGCTGGAATCCAGCGAGGGCCAGCATGGCGGCCAGGATGAAGCTGTTGATGCCCAGGGCAAAACCACCTATGCTCAGACCCCCCGCCAGTAACGCCGTCACCACTAACAACCCCAGGCCGAAGAGAACACCGCCAGGAAGGATGAAAGTGACGGTGGGGTTGTAGAGGGCAAGCATCTTGGCGATAGTCTGGAATATACGATACCCATCCTGAAGGCCCCGGAGCTTGGCTTCGCCGACTCGGGAACCGTACTCGATAGGGACATCCGAGATACGCAGCCCCATGCGCGCGGCCTTGATCGCTATCTCCGCCTCAATGCCAAAGCCGTCCGAGTCGAGGCGCATCTTGTTCAAATGCGCCTTCTTGATCCCGTAGAGGCCTGTGAGGGGATCGTCGGCCTTGAAGCCGTACAGACGCCTAATCGAACTTCGAAAGATGGCGTTCCCGATTCGGTTGAAAGCAGGTATCTGGTGCTTGCCTCTTTTCCGCGAGCCGACAATCATATCAGCCTCGCTCAGTTCACCGGCCATGCGAGGGATCAGTTCGACCGGGTAGGTGTCGTCGGCGTCTATGAAGATGAGGTTCTCACCGCGAGCTGCCCGTATCCCCGTCTTCATCGCCTCGCCCTTCCCGAGATTGGAAGCGTGAGGCACGAGCGTGCAGGGGAAGCCAGCAGCCACATCGCGGGTACCATCGGTCGACCCGTCATCGACAACAATTACTTCGTACGTGTCATCGATAAGAGGGAGCAGCTTGCCGAGCACGATCGCCAGCCCCTCCTCCTCGTTGTAGGCGGGGATAATGACGCTGATGCGAGGCCCGGCCCTATCTATGGCTGGGCGCTCTTTGCGCGGTTCGCGCTTCTCCGGGGTGATTCGAACCTCAGTGCGCATAATGGCTCCCGACTGGGTGCTTTCTCTCCTGTTCTAGTGACGCGGTCCGTATCTGACCACCACTTCCCTGTCCTCCCGCAGATCTGTCACGATTCGGTTTGGCTCGCCTTCTAGTTCTTCCCCATCGAGCTCGGTGGAGACAATTTTCAATCCAGGCGGTGCATCGATGGTGATGGTGAGAGGAATCGCCCGGGTCCCGGGTTGCTTTTGCACCAGGAGCCGGTAGACATGCGGGTTCGTCGTCATATCCGAAACGGAAGGGACAGCATAGGTGAACGCGATCTCTTTCTTCGCGTCCAAGGGCAGGGTGAAATACCGAGCCAATACGGTCCTGCCGTTCTCATCCCATACGTCCTCTGGTCCGACCGGGCGTCCTTCTTCGGCAACTTCTTCGAGCACCGCACCCTCAGGAACGAGAACCCGTAGGTAGTCTCCGTACAAGCCGCCGGCTGTGGCGATCCTTACGAGGTCAGGATCCGTCTGTTCAGCCCAGGCCGAGTGGTCATTGACGTAGTTGACGCTGACCACGTTTCTTGCATTCCCCTCATAGTCGATGGTCACGTCCATGGCGATGCTGGGCTTAACCACAAGATTCAGCTTGGTGTGCCTGAGGTTCGAGTCGACCACCATGAGGTAGTCACCTTCCGCAGCTCTTACCCCGCCATCCCAACCCAGGTCAGAGATGGCACCCTGAACCTCGGAGTCGATGTGCCAGAGGAGCAGGTTCTTTTCCTCGCCGAGTGTACGCAGCGCGCTGAGCATGGATGACCACTTTGACGATTCGGCACTCAGGGCCCGCTCAATGACCTCGTCCGCGAGATAGGCGGTGAACTCATATCGGTGGGACTCCCAAGGCCTGGGCTCTTCAGGATGAGTTACTATCAAGGTCCTCTCGGTCACATCTTCGCTCGTGACAGTGGTCTCATACTCTTCCACCGTGACGGGGCCGAGCACCTCCAGCAGCTTCTCCAGGGTCAGGAAGTTGAAGCCGATGACACCGTCAATTGGTTCGTCGGTGCCGCTGTTCGTGTGGTAGATCTCGATGCCGTTTCGAGCGGCTGTGGGGAAGTCTGGCCACCAGCTCGCCTCTGCCAGCCCCATCGGCCAGTCGTAGAGAAGATAGGTTTGCAAAGGCCGCGGGGGGTCGATGTAACCGTCCGTTGTTGGTGGCCAGTTTGGGTTGACGCTCCCAACGTCCTCGAAAAACATCTCTTCCAGCCTTCCCTCGTTGAAGGTGGCGAATCCGTAGACCAAGATGAAGCCGCCCGTAGCCAGGATCTCCGTATTGTCGTGGGCCAGGACGAGGTACGTCCGGGGACCATCGTAACCGAGGAACTTGGGCGCCATCGTTGCCGCCCGCCAGTAGTCCGCGAGACGGCTTTCCAACTCCAGCACATGGTCGTCCAGGTCGCGTACCGCCGACGCGGTAGGCCCCACAAGTTCCTTGTCGCCGATCTCTTCACGTCTATCTCGGATCGCAGCCAATTCTTCCTCGATCACCGTCACATTGGGCCGGACCGCCTCCACAATCGGCACGACCCTTTCCGATAGCGCTCCCCCCTGAGCATCCCTCATCCCTTGGTATGTACGCATCGCCGCTGCGGCTTCCATACCTATGTCCGAAGCGTCGACGCTTATCGCTGCGACGTCCTTCGCCGCATCGACCTGACCGCCTATCCAGGGCAGGTGACTAGCGGCCAAGACAAAAGGATCTGAGCCAAGAGCATCAGAAGCACTGGCGAGCTTCTCTCGAGCCGACTCAAAGCGTTGCGCCGCCTCGCTCAAGTCCTCCCTCCCGATGTCAAGGCCCTCCTCTTCCATCAGCTCGGCGGCGCCGACCAAGAGGTCCCTGCCGTCAGCCAGGTCGTTGTAGATCCGCACGTATCGATACCCCTCCACAGCCACGATCACCAACAACGCGACCAGAATCGCAATGCCGATGACGCCGCGGCTCCTTACCCATCGAAACCTCAAATGTCTCACTGAGCTCGAGCGCCACGAGACGGATGTCGCATATACAGCCCATCCCGCGTTGCCTCTACCGCCTCCACCATTTCCCTACCCCACTCTGGCCCCGCCGAGACGGCAGAACGCTGGTCTGTCCGAGGCTTAGCGGGGCCCTAGGGACTCCGATGCGACCGGCTGCCTATGCGCCAGACCACGGCGGCTCCAGCCGCGAGCGCGATCGCGCCCCCAATGGCGATGAGCGGGGCGGACTGAGAGTCGCCACCGCCCGTCCCGGCTCCGGTCGCGGGCGGTACCGCTGGTGTACCAGTTACCTCCGGTGTCCCTGTTACCTCCGGGGTAGCTACCTCAGGCAGCACGGCGGTCGGCGTAGCTGCAGGTGCCCTAGGCGACGGATACGGCTCCTGCTGGGGCGGGGCAGCTAGTACCGACATGGAGAACAGCCCAAGCGCTGCCGCCACCATGACGAAGCCCACGATGATCATCCGCGGCGTGGACAGTATACGAACCATCTTGCAACTCCTTCCTGGCTAGCGGGGATGTCGCGGCCAACACCGCAGCGACCTGCCTGGAATTGCGGAAAGATCCAGCAACCGCCTGCTTGCGCCCCCCACTGGCCCGCCGTAAAATAGAAATGGCAAAGGGTGTGCTCCCACGCGCCTATTGCCAGGCTCCGGCGGTTGCCGCCGTCCGGAGCCTTTTTGCCCTTCCCTGTCCTATCTCCTATCCGCTAGCCCAAACTCCCCCATATAATGCCCATCGCCAACAGACCGTTGCCAATTTCCCCCGTTCCTCCGAGGCCGCCAGGTCTACGTCCAACAGTCACCGCTGTACCTCGGTCTAACGCCCGCGTTAATCTCTAACAAGGCTGTCTAATAGACTCTCTACAAATACCTCAATCGGCACAATATGTCAACCAACCTGGCCATATTTCGGCAAATCTATTTTTTGTGATTAAGATAGCCATCTCAGATTGACCCCCTAAGAGGGTGTAGAGCACTTATACACCTGCGTAGATACAGTGTCAAGGCTTGTGGATAACTTCATGAGAACTTCCCCTGACCGTGCAGCAAAATCTATTCGAATAGCTCACCGGGTCCATTGAAATGGCGCTAGCCTCGTCGCCTCCGTGGCCGCTCGCCCGCTGTCGATACCACAGAACCTCCATCACCTGAGGCGTACTATTGACCTAGGAGCCTGCCAGGTCAGCAGTGGTGCGGGTCAATCCTGGTACGCGATGGAGGGAACGGGCCGATAGGGTGAGCTAGTTCATGGTCACACGCAGAAGTGACCGCGCCCGAAAAGAGCGCGGCTTGATCACTCGCTTGTCGGCAGAGGCCGCTCACATTGCAGATGTTGGGCAACTCCACGAGCTCCCCGCTGGTCATGGAGGACCTCTCCAGCCTAGGCCTTCGTAGTGACACGACGGCAGACGACGGCCTAGATCACGGTTCCTCCAACTCTCTCTGGAGTTCCTGCAAACGCTCAGTAGCGAGAAAGCGAGGGTTGGCCCGGTCCTTTTCCCACCTAATTATCGTTCCCATGTAGACACCGACGCGGGCTGCGAAAGCACGCTGACTTAGGCCGAGTCGCTCGCGCAGTTGTCTAATCTCAGTAGGCGCAAGCGGTTGGTATTGCGGTCGAAGTTGCGTACGGTAGCGGCGCATGGCCTCGCGCCGCTTTCGCCGTGTCTCGCCCAATGTCCTGGCCATGTCACGACTATACGGAAAGCGCCATAGCAACACAATGCCCTGGAGGCGAAGTTTGCCGGGACTGGCTGCCTGCGCGCGAGCACGTGCCTGAGAAGCAGCAGAGCATCGGCCGGCGGCCAGTGTCCGCAGGGATCCCGGATTGTCAATCAGGACGTAGTGCCAGAGGGATCGTCTAGACGGCACTTTCCAGCCTCAGCGAAGCCCAAATAGCTCACCGCGTCAACCCCTACAGATACGGATGGAGTTTTGCCGCCCCACAGGCCAGCCTCAGTCCCTTTCTATCCCCTTAAGCAGGCCCAGCCTTACCGCCTGCGCTGCGGCCTCGGAGCGCCGGGAGAGGCCCAGCTTGTCCAAGATGCGAATCACGTGGTTGCGGGCGGTGTAAGGGCTGAGAACCAGCTTGGCGGCGATCTCTTTATTGGTATAGCCCTGCGCTACCAGCAGAATGATCTCCTTCTCTCGTTCGGAAAGGACGTCCTTTGCCCCTGGAGGTGCCTTGCTCAACTCGGCCAGCCGCTCGACAACGTCCCTGGTGACGCTAGGGTCTAGCAGAGACTCGCCCCGGCCCACGGCGCGAATAGCCTCCACCAGCTGAGCGTGGCTGACATTCTTGGTCAGGAAGCCAATGGCCCCGGCCATGATGGACGACAGGACCGACTGCCGCTCACCGTATGAGGTGAACATTATGACCTGGGTCTCGGGCAACTCGCCGCGCATCTGGCGGCAGGCATCGATCCCGCTGGCGTCGTCGCCTTCCCCCATGCGGATGTCCATCAGTACCACATCCGGCCGCAGGGTCTGGGCCTTGACCAAGGACTCGCGGGCGCTGGCCGCCTCGCCAGCGATCTCGAGTCCCTCTTCGTCCTCTAGCACCGCTCGCAGGCCACTGCGCACGACGGCGTGGTCATCCACGATGAGGATTCGCAGAGGCTTCGATTGCTCGCTCATGTCGACGGTCTACGCTGCAATGGGCAACGTCACTCGCACCGAAGTGCCGTGGCCCGGCACGCTCGCTATGTCCACATGCCCGTCCAGTTCGCCAGCACGCTGGTGCATGTTGCGCAGCCCGCGGCCGCTTGTAGACGCCGAATTGACCCTAAAGCCGCGGCCGTTATCGCGAACCTCCAGGGACACAGAGTCGGCACAGAAGGCCAGATGGACATCGATGGCGGAGGCCCCGGCGTGACGGTAGACGTTGGCCAGCGCCTCCTGAGCGATGCGGTACAGAGAGCTACCCACGGCCAGCGGCACCTTCCGTTCCTCCCCTTCCACTTCCAGCCGCACGGGCAGGCCCGTGACAGTGCTGAACTCCCGGATCTGGCCCTGGATTGTGCTGGTTAGACCGACGTCGCCTGAAAGGAGAGGCTTCAAGTCGAAGATGTAGTGGCGGACCTCCAGCAGCGTCTCCTTGGCGAGGCCGACGAGTTTTCCCAACCGCTCTCTGAGCTTCTGGTCGCCGCTGGCCACTTCGGCTGCCTTCTCAAGATTCAGGGTCAGCATGTATATGGACTGGGCAATGCCGTCGTGGATCTCGCGAGCTATGCGGCTGCGCTCCTCCTGGGCGGCCAGTTCCTCGTGCTCCTTCTGCAGGCGGACGTTCTCTGCCAGAGCCTGCCCCGCCCGCTCCCGCTGTTCGGTCAGCCGGCGGGTAAGCGCCGACAGGTACTGGACCACCACCACCACCAGCAAGGGAGTGATTAGAATGCCGGCCAGGCTACTGGCGTCCTCGCGGAGCCAAGGACCGTCGGTGCCTTCGCCGGCGGTGGAGATGACGGCGAAGTAGGCAGCGAAAAAGCCCAGCAGGAGGGCAGTGGCTCGCCGCCAGCCCAGCAGGAAAGCGGGCACCAGAAGCGAAGATACCACGAAGTGGTAGTAGGGGGTGCTCCAGCCGCCGCTGAAATAGAGAACAGCTGGGATCACCGCCACGTCGACGAGTCCGAGGGCGACAAGGTCGTCGCGGGGTCCCCAACGGGGGCCGATGGCCCTGCGTACCCGGGGCCGGAGTAGGGGCACATACAATGTGGCGGCGAGGCTCTGGGCGAAGGTCAGTCCCAGGAGGAGTGGCTCGTAGCGTGTGTTGTCGTCGCGCAGGTCCCCGAAGGTGATCAGGATCAGGGCGATGGCCCAGGCGCCCCAGCGCACAGCGAACAGGAATGGCAGCACGCCGGTAAGCCCCTCGAGTCCGGCCTCAGCCCTGGCCTCTGCGCCGCAAGACGGGTTGCGTCTCTTCGGCATCTGATGGTGGGCAGCTTCCATGATCGCGTGCTAGCACTTTAGCAGTGGTGTCGAACATCGTCAAACGTCTCTGTTCCTCCCCGCCTTCACAGCGGCCGCCGCCGCCAAAGTCCGCAAAGAGCTACGGCTGCTAGAGCCAGCACAACGAAGGCACCGATGGGAGCGGAGGCCTGCCCGCTGAAGGTTAGGCCTGCGAGGACGAGGGCGGTCGCCAGCAGGCCCAAGCCGATGCGACGTGCTTTGGTGGCTGTCGGGCCCGCCGGTCTGGACGCGATGAGCGCCAGTGTGCCGAAGATGATGGCGCCGACCAACCCCACCCATCCGGCGAAGATCCAGTGCCAGCTTTCCGGCACGCCGACATCAAGCAGACGGACCACCGCGACGGCGATCAAAAGGGACAACCACACGGCCAGTCCGGCCAGGGCCACCAGGGCAAAGAGCCAGGCCCATGTTGCGCGCAGCGTTCGCATCTCGTGGGCAGTCATGACGTCCTCCTTTGGTTCGTCTGTCCTCATGCTAGCGATGATCCGTATCGCTGCCATGGTGCAGACGCACCCATGAGGGACTGATAAAAGCACCAATGGAAATTGGGGCAGGTGAACCTATGAACGCCTTTGGACAGGCCGTATTATGGGCTCGGTTAAAAGGGGAAAGGAGCTAGCCATGCGAGCACTTGCGGTTCTGAACCTCGGCATCAAGATCGCCCTCGTCGTCGCTATTGTTTTCATGTTCACCCACCCAGACCTGCCCCAGTTCGAGAACAAGTCCTTGACCCTGCGGGCGGTGCTGTACCCGCTCTTCTCCTTGATGGTGGCGGCGGGCTACTACCTGAAGGGAATGAGGGGCGATTACCCGCACCTCCTAGACATCCTGTGGAGCTTCACCTTCACCTTCGACATCGTCAGCAACGACGCCCACCTCTACGGCTCCTACGAGAACTATGATGACCTAGTTCACTTCATCAACGCCGTGCCGTTCATGTTTGTAGCTGTCGGTCTCCTCCTGTCGCTGGAGCGGCTCAACAAGTTCAGGCTCGGGTACTGGGGAGTAATCCTGATGGGCTTCACCGCTTTCGTCGCGTTCCATGCCGTCTGGGAGATGTACGAGCACAGCATGGACCGCTTCTTGGGGACCAACCTTCAGCCCGGCGGCATGGTAGAGGCCACCGACAACAACTTCTTCGCCATCGTGGGCGCGCTGCTGGCCGTCACCATCTTGTATTACTGGCAAAGGACAAGGTCGTTCGAGGTCTACCTCGTCTCCCCGATAAGTGATTACCTATCGCAACTTTCTGTGAGCCAAGCCGCGAGGCCGGAGGTCGAGCTTACGGCGGGAACGCAAATAAGCGGGGAATTACAGATCGCGGGCCGGGCGAGGCTTATGCACGCTGGCCCGTATGGCGGCGCCCGTCGTCCTGATCCGGCCCGCCAGTAGGGAGGTACTACGATGTTCATCTTGTTTAGCCTTCTCCAGTTGCTGGTTCCGCTGGTAATAGTCGGCGGCATCGTGGCGGCAGTGGTGGCCTGGAGGCGCCGCGAAGGGGGCCTAGAGCCGGAGAGTGGGGAAGACTGGGGCATCGGCATGGTGAAGCGGCTCTACTTCTACGTGGGCACCTTCGCCTACCTCATGGTGGCCGCCGCGGGCGTAGTGCTCGTGGCCCGCTATGTGCTCGATGAGCTGTTCGGCCCGGCCGTCCTGTCACGAGACCAGACCCAACTGGCCCTGGGGGTGGCGCTGGCCGTGATATGGACACCCGTATGGGTCTGGCACCGGCTGAGGGTGCAGCGCTTCGCCGAGGAAGAGCCAGCAGAGCGACGCTCCATCTTACGGAAGCTTTACGTCTACCTGACGCTGGGCGTGACCGCAGCTCTAGTGGCCCACGCCTCGGTGGAGTTGCTGCGCTGGCTGCTGGGGGCCGAGTCTTTCCGCGGCTACCCTGTGGCTGCTCTGGTGATGTGGAGCGCGGTCTGGGTCTTCCACTGGATAGCCGAAAGCGCAGAGGGCCAGCCCACTGGCGAGACCAGGACAATTCGCCAGCTCTACATCTATGCCACCTCGGCTTACAGCCTAACTATGCTGGCTGTGGGTCTGGGCTTCGCCACCTACCTTGTCCTTAGAGAGGCCTACGAGGGACTGTTCTCTGTGCCGCTGCTACTGCAGGGAGAAGGTGCTCTCTGGGGTGACGCCATGAAGAACTCCCTGGCGGTCGCCCTTGTGGGGGCTGGCCTGTGGGCGTGGCACTGGCTTTACGTCGCTCGTCTCGATGCCGAGTCCGCCCTTCGTCAATTCTACTCATACGCCTTCATCCTCGGGGGCGTAGTCGCGGCGCTGGTCGGCACCGGCTTCATCGTGTACGGAGCCCTGGAATGGCTCATCGGGGTACCGGAGGAGGAATCGGCCACGGCCCACTTCCGCTTCCTGCCCGGGGCCCTCTCGCCGCTCCTCATCGGCTTGGGTCTGTGGGCATACCACTGGACGGTGGTGCAGCAGGAGCGCGCAGCTGTCGGAGAACTGCCGGCGGCCAGAAGGATCTACGCCTACATCATGGCCGCGCTGGGGCTGGGCGCCCTGGTCGCTTCGATTATCGTTCTCGTGCCCACTGTCATCGGGATCGGGGTGAGCAGCGCCAGAGAGGTGCTGGTGGGGCCAGACTGGTGGCGGAACCGTATCGCCCTGGTCGTCACCTTCGGTCTCCTCGGCAGTCCGGTCTGGGCGTACTATTGGTTCTCGATGCAGCGCAGGGTAGCCCTCGGCGGCGCCGAAGAGCGGGCCAGCCTCCCCCGGCAGGTCCTGATCTACGGCGTCCTGGGAGTAGGGGCTCTCGCCATCGTAGGCAACATCAGCTACCTCCTGTTCGTCTTCCTCGACGCGGTGCTGGAGAACACCCTGTCCCTGACGCTCCTCAGGGACGCCAAGTGGAGCATCGGTGTCGTCGCGGCGGCTGGGCTTTTCGTCCCGTATTACTGGCTAATACTACGGGAGGACCGGCTAGCCGCAGGCGAGCCGGTCGCCCGACCAGAGGGCCCACGCAAATCCGTGACGCTGTTGATAAGCGAAGGCGGCGGTCCTCTCGTGCATCGCCTCGAGGCAGCTCTGAAAGGCAAGGTGCGGGTGTTGCTCCGGGTCGACCCAGATGTAGGGCTACCGGAGCTCTCAACTGAAGATCTCCAGAACCTGGAGCGCCGCATCGCTGAGGCGGCGGGAAGTCGGATCCTGCTGGTAGCGGAGGCTACAGGCGTGCAGGTCTATTCTTATCGATAGACGTAAGCGGCGGGTCCATGGTCAGGACGGGCAGCTCGTCAAGACCGTGTGTGGAAGGAGACACTGCAAACCGCACGGGTTCAGCAGGCGTCGTCTTGGTTCCTGTAGAAGCCGCCCAACATTCGTTATCTACAGCCGCGGGAACGGCCTTGACCCATTGCCTGCGGGCAAGGCTCATCTTACTAGGCGAGGTTGTGAGCCTCCGGCGCTGCTAGCGCGTGCGGGAAACCTTTTCGGCCGGCAACCTGAGGACATACCCAAGAGAGCATCTGATTTCCTGCGGTCGAGATTGTTGAGAGCCTACCTGAGAAGCAGCGTATCATCGGTCAGCGACCAGTGCCCACAGGGAGCCCGGATTGTCAATCAGGACGTGCTGGTGAGAAAAGGCCTCCGGGCGATGCCCTCCCGCCTGCGGAGGAGCGAGAGCAAGCCTCTAGGTGTCCATTGGGAACTGCTTATGCAGGTTCCGAAAGCTGCAGATGAATCACAACACCTGGTGGACTGCTGTCATTCTTGCTCAAGAGAGTTTGGCAGGCTGCTGCCGGACCGGTGACATATCGCCGACAAGGACTGTTCACATGCTAGCCCGACGGCCTGAGGCGTCAGGGCCAGCGCGTGGCCGTCGTGCTCTGCATTGTCAACGACAATCGAAACAATATCTCTGGCCAGGGAGCCCTTGAGCTGGCCGTTGCTGGCATCACGGATTGACTGGGCGGCTTGATCCAGCGCCTCCCCTGAGTACTCGACCTGGCATTCCTCGCATGCTCGCCGCAGGATCTCCTTGAACTGGCTCAGCGTCGGGGGTGGCACGTAGACCTTGTAGGGCATTCGTCTCAAGAATGCGTCGTCCGCCAACGCGGCTGGGTCAAGGTTGGTCGAGAACAGGAGGTTCACGTGAAAGGGAAGGTCAAGGCTCTCACCTGTTCGCAGCAGGAGATTGTCGCGCTGGCGTTCGAAAGCCATGATCCAGCGGTTGAGGAGGTCCCTCGGTGAAACCCTTTGGCGGCCGAAATCATCGACCACCAGCATCCCACCTTGTGCCTTCAAATGCGGGGGCGCCTGGTAGAAGTGCGTGATCGGGTCGTACCCCAACTCTAGAGAATCGGCGGTAAGTTCTCCCCCTACGAGTATGCTTGGCCGCCGGATGCTCACCCACCTCTTGTCGTGGACTCTCGCCTCATTCACGGATGGCGCTGGTTCCCCGTCACCTTCCACTGGAGCACTGGCCTCATGCGTATCGACCCGTACGTGCACCGCGGCATCAAACATCTTGATAACTTGGCCGTAAGCGTACAGCGCATGAGGAACGAGCACGGTGCCGTCCAGATGACCAGCAAAGAAATCGAGGAGGTGAGTCTTACCGTTGCCGGAGGGACCGAAAATCAGCGCGCAGCGGCCTGAATGAAGGGCCCGATCCAGAAAATCAGCTACCTTGTCGTCGAGCAGCAGCGATTGTAGCGCTTTCCGTATGGTCTCCCTGGCGGGTCGCCACCTTTCCAGGGCCTGGCCGCCAACTACCTGCTCGTATTGCTCCAAAGTCACCGGAGCGGCTCCCGCGTAGCGGCAGCGGGCCAAAGCTTCTTCAGCCTTCAGTCGACCCTTGTCTGTCAATGCGTAGCGATAGCCTGAGGTCAGAGAGGTTGGCGAACCGACAAGCTCACACAGCTTACGTTCTTTGAGAGCGGCAAGCAGTTCATCGACCAGTCGGAGCGGCAGCCCCGCTCGCTCTGAGATCTGATTAGCTCTGGCTATTTCGGCGTAGTGAATCAGCTTGAGGAC
>Ga0315545_1000826_pt1 | contig 32138 bp, 34 predicted proteins | sample SalMarSW160210MG_FD_203096 | JGI IMG/M metagenome (GOLD analysis project Ga0315545, IMG submission 203096) | Salt marsh sediment microbial communities from the Plum Island Ecosystem LTER, Massachusetts, United States - Salt Marsh Sediment SW1602-10 ...
ATTGGTTTGGCGTTTTCAGACTGGAATGTATGGTAACTCGAGAGGACCAATCCTGTACAAGAATGTTCTCTATCAAGGCTCCAGGGATGGGATTCTGCATGCATTAACCCTGGAAGGGCGTGAATTATGGAAGTTTTCAAAGAATGAGGAGATACTCGAAGCGATGGCAGGCTGTGACGATAAAATATACTTTGGCTCGGGAGACTATAACCTCTACTGCCTGGACCTAAACGGCAGGGAATTGTGGCGCTTCAGGACACAAGGCCGTATATACGGGGGGCTCTTGATTTGCAATAACATAATCTTTTTTGGTTCTTTTGACTGCCATTTGTATGCCATAGATCTCTTCACAAAGAAACTGAAGTGGAAATTCAGAAGCCATGGGGGGCCGTGTTACATACCATCCCCTTTCGAAGCCTTTGAGGTGCAGCTCAAGATACCCCAAAGTCAAATGGAGGAAGGGAAAAAGAAAACCTATGAATTGGACCTCGCGGGAGAAGAGGAGGAAAGGGCTGGTGCATACAAATCAAGGATAACTTACCAGGTATCAACGCAATACAGGGAAAAGGGCAAGTACCAGATAGACACCGACGAGGAAGCGTTTTAATATTTTGTTCATTTTAAAGCTACATTATGGAAGAATCTGGGTTCGGCTTTGATGAATTTTCCGTCGAGATGGGGGATTTCGAGATAAAGAAGGTCAAGAAGTATGACAGGATGTGGAGGGTCGAGCACGGAGGCAGCATAGCGAGCCCCCCCGTTTTTTATAAAAATGCCATTTATTTCGGTTCCGCCGACCATTTCGTTTACGCGATTAACCCCTCTAACGGGAAATTGTTGTGGAAATACAAGACCGAAGGTTCAATAGTAGTTGGGTCGGTGATAGTGCATGACGGCGTCCTTTACGTTGGCTCCTTTGATCACAACATGTACGCCATCCAGGCTGACACGGGTAAAATGACGTGGAAATTCAGGACAAACGGCAGGATTGGCTCGACACCGGTTTTTGATGGTGGCATTTTGTTTTTTGGGGGGGAAGACCAGAACGTCTATGCGTTGGATGCGAAAAGCGGCGAACTCGTGTGGAAATTCAGGACATTCGACTGCATAATGTCAGAGCCGGTTATTGTTGGGAACAAGCTTTTTATAGGCTCAGACGACCATTTCTTGTACTGCCTGGACAAGAAAACGGGCCGGCTTATATGGCGCTTCGAGACCCAGGGGGAGATACATAACACGAATGCCTTTCCCGTTAGAGACGGGATAATTTATTTCGGTTCTTTCGACAATTACCTGAGGGCTGTCGATATAGATACGGGGAAACTTTCGTGGAAAACGAAAATTGGAAATTACGGTATTACAGCCTCCCCTGTAATTTTTAATGAAATGATTCTCCAACAGTCAAGGGACGGGATACTTTTTGCACTGAACCTTGCCGGGAAAAAGATATGGAAATTCGTAACCAAGGATGTCATAGGCATACCATGTGTCCACGAGGATAATATATACATAGGATCATCCGATTATTGCATGTACTGCCTCGATTTTGCCGGCCGGGAGTTATGGCATTTCAAGACTAACGGGTATGTTTATTGGAAGTCTTTGTTAATAGGCTCCAGGCTTTACTTCGGCTCATGGGATTGTTTCTTGTACTGCATCGACACCGGGACAAGGCAGGTCATCTGGCGCTTCAAGACGTCAGGCAGCCCAAGTCCAATCCCGCCAGCGTACGAAGCCTTTGAATTGCAGCTGAAAATACCGAAGATTTCAAGAGAAGAGGGAAGGAAGAAATCATACGAAATAAACATTACAGGTGAGAGTGAGGGAATAGGTTCTTTTTACAAATCCAGGATAACCTACCAGGTTTCCACCCAGTACAGGGAAAAGGGCAAGTACCAGATAGACACCGACGAGGAAGCGTTCTGATTTTCATTTGTGCGCGAAGCAAAGAACGGCCTTGTTCCTGGTTACAGAATCGATCCGGTCGAACCCTACCTTCTCGGGCTAAATCTTGACGTCTGCTTTTTTCAGAACAACGGGAATAAGTTCTTTTAGTAACCTTTCGACGTCAGGTTCGTGTATTGCCCCGTATCTGTCATACATGCCCTCTTTGCGCAAGTCAAACAAATCTTCATATTCAGCAAGAAATTCTTTTCCCATTAATTTACCAATAGCGATTTTTCTACTAAACCTGTCTGATATCTTGTACTTGTTGTGCGCAAGGAACATGTCTATAGCTCTTTCCAGCGCATTGAAGGCATGTATGAATGCCCCGCGAAATTTATGCTGTTCCAGCAATATTTTTGCATCATCGACATCGTCTTTTAGCAGAAGAGCCTGGTTTTCTTTTATTTCTTCTATTTTGGCCGGCAAATCAATGATCTTGATTTTACCCTTGCTTATCATGTCTTTGATTGTGACTTTAGACATTTTCTATCATCTCTCTGGTCTTTTTTTGCCCCCTAACAAATAAGTGTTCCTTTGCTATGCTCCTCAGAAACCTGTCTCTGTTTTTTACATAATTATCTAATTTTTCTTGGCTAAATACAACCGGCTGTATTTTAATTTTGGATTTCGTTTCCAGATTCCTCAAGGCTGTTTTGACGTATCTGGGCCTTCGGCTTATTACTAACAGGTCCACGTCACTGTCCAATGTGGCTGTTCCTGCAGCAACAGAGCCAAACAACACGATATCCTCTTTATCCAGTTTCTCGACAGCGTCTGCTATTAGTCCCCTGTGAATATAGGAAACCCGGGCGTATTTCTGCTGCTCAAGTGAAAATAGAGTGTACAGGGCCTGGTAACATTCACTTTTTTTGTTAATTTTATACCTTTTCTCCCTGCCCACTTGCGTTTTTATCAAAATCCCGAACATTTCAAGCGCGTTCAAGCACCTAAGACCGTACCCGGCTCCTATTTTGGCATTCTGTATTATTTCTCTCGTGGTAAAAGTTCGATTGGGATATTCGTAGAAAAGCCTGAGTATTTTAACTTTCGTAGTAGATCCCATTAAGTTTTCCACCAACATGGTTCTCTATAAAGAATTATAGACTTTTATTTAAATATCTTTTGGTGCCTTAGTTCTCTATAAAGAATTATGAGATCATTTGTGCGCGAAGCAAACAACGACCTTGTTCCCATGTACAGAATCGATACTGCCGAAACCGACCCTCTCCATCTGTATGAGGGTTCCGGCTTTCAGCTTACGCAAATTTATCTCGCCTAGGCAGTTGAGCGTGCCTTTTGGTGTGAGCAATTCTACTCTTACGTTGGGTTCGGAGACCCACTGGATCTTTGGCATGGAAGCCACGATGCTGTTTCCCTTGTATTCGCTGGTTTTTCCCAGTCTTATGTTTCCCATGCACTTCAATCTTATCGTTTTTCCCAGCAGCCGGGCCCAGTCATGATGCGAGATATAGACCCTGTTCAGATCTACAGGCATGCTCTTCTTTCCCCTGGCAGGGAAATCGGGATGCAGGTCTTCTTTTGCTTCCCTTATCACGCCTGCATTTTTCACTGTTATGCGTTGCGGGTCTATGACCACCATGTATCTGTTCGCCAGCGGGTCTATCAGCTTCCTGTTTATGCCTTCCAGGTTCTCCCAGCCTACCCGGATGTCGGTTTTTGTAAGTCCGCAGGTGAGGGCGAATTTCCGCAGGGCAGACGGCTGGAACCCCCTTCTCAGCAGGGCCCGGACAGTGGGCATGGCGGGGTCGTCCCAGCCGCTCACCCTGCCATCCTTTACCCATTCCAGCATGTCCCTGGTATGGATCTTTGTCCCCGGCAGGTAGACCATCCCGAAATTGATCACGGCCGGGCTGGGCCATTTGAGCAAGGAGTAGATTCTTCCCTGTATGGCCGTGTTGTGCTCATGCTCCTTTCCCCTGAAGACATGGGTTATTCCGAGGTGGTGGTCTTCCACAGCGCAGGCAAAGTTGTACAACGGCCACACCCTGTACATCTTGCCCCGCAGGGGATGAGCCGCGTCTGTTATCCTCAGCAGAGGGGGGTCCCTCATTGTCGGGTTGGGGTCGGACATCGAGGTCTTAAGCCGGACGACAGCCTCGCCTTCCTTGTACCCACCTCCCAGCATCTTTTTCCAGTCCTGAAAATTTTCATTCGCTTGTTTTTTCCTGCATTCACAGCTTATTTTTTTAAGCTTCAATTCTCTGAACTTTTCCGCCCTACAGGTGCAAACATAGGCTTTTCCTGACGAGATCAGCTCGGATGCGTGTTCGTAGTACCTCTCCATGTGATCCGATTCTTTTATCATCTTGTCCCAACGCACACCGGACGAGAGCAGGTCTTCCATTATCATCCCGTAAAATTCCTTTTCTATGTTTCTGGGGTCGGTATCCTCTATCCTCAGGATGAACTGCCCCTTGTATTTCTGGGTGTACATGTAAGGCAGCATGGCAGCCCTCAGCAATTGCCCGAGGTTGAGCGGGCCTGTCGGGGAAGGGGCGAATCTCGTCACGAATTTTCCCTGCACCGCCTTGGGCAAGGGTGGCAGCTGATCCTGCTTTTTCTCGGGCTTGACGAGCAGCTTCGGGGACAATTTAAGCAACATCCCCCTTTGTTTTTCCAGGCCGAGCCCGTTCACTTCACGCACAATCGAATCGATTTCCCTTTTCACCACGCCAATTTTTTGCCTCAGCTCTGGCCGGGTTGCAAGGACCTTTCCCAGAATGGCAGCAGAATCGGCATGCCCGTTGTAAAAAACCGCATTCTGCAGGGTATATTGCAGAACGAGTTCCCTTATCTTGCTCATATAATTATATTCATTTATTATAATTTAAGTCGAAAAAGAAAGTTTAAGTCGAAAAAGAAAGCATGGGATTGTATGTCAGCCCCTACCACTTGCAGATGGCCCATTATTATTTCTTCTGCATGGCGGTAAGCTCTTTCACATCGGCCATGCTGTTCTATTTCGAGCCGCTTTATTCATACATTTTTCTGGCTCTCTACATAATCCACTCTGGCATCTCATGGCATATAGCATGGTTCCTAAACCAAAGGCTGGAAGAGATATACATAATAAACAGCCCGAGATACGCCCTCTCGCACTTTATTCTGACTGTATGGTCAAGCGTCCTTTCTATCATGCTGTGGTATATTTTCAGGCTCGAGTACAATGCTGTGATTAACTCATTGTTTATGATAAATTTCTTCTTGATTTTCTTTGCAATGACATGGTACCTGCTGTCCAGACTTGGAGCGGTAAAGAAACTGTTCGAGTGGTATGACACCCGAAAGGCAAAGATGTTAAGCGACATGGTGCTCCGATTGCGCGAACAGACTGGGAAAAAGCTCGTTCGCGACGAGGATATAACAGATTACAACTATGGCAGCGACCAAAAAATAGACCGCCTGCTCTTCAATGTAAAGGGGCTGCGGCACGCACGGGATAAAGAAGGGTTATTCCTAGCTATCAGGGACCTTGAACTTGAGATCTGGAGAATTAAAATAAAGGAACTCGAAAAGAGAACCGAAGAGCTGGGAGAAGGAAAAGAAATGTCAAAACGAGAGCTTGTAAAAGTATATTCAAAGCTGATAGATTCCTACAAGAAAAAGAGGATGGAATACGAGCTGTACTTTTTCAAAAAATTCGGTAAGTAAAACCAAGAATTTTATTTAGCTATTGGGTGCAATTAATCAATATGGGATTTTACATAGGGCCTGAGTACTTCCAGACTATCCATTACTATTTTTTCTGCCTAGGCATTATCAGCTTCATCAGCGTTTTCCTGTTCTGGGGTTACGGCATATACTCTTACATATTCTTCCTGTTCTACATCGTGCACTCAGCCCTCTCATGGTACGTCAGCTGGTTCATGTATGCCCGGATGAGGCAGATTCTCATTATAAATACAATGAGATATGCTGCCTCCCACGTTCTGCTCACTATCTGGTCTGGCGGATTAGCGCTTGCGTTCTGGTATATGTACTCGGCACACTACGAGGCCGTGCTGACCTCGTTTTTAATGATAAATTTCTTCGCGACTTTTCTGGGCATGATCTGGTACCTGTTAAGCAAAATAAGGTTCATGGATAGAATTTTTGAATGGCAGAACAGGAAGGATCTCAAAAAGGCAAGGAACATGATGAGGAACTTCAGGGAGGAGAAGGAAGTAAGGCTCGTTGATGACGAGTTGTTGAATGGGTACGAGTGGGGCTCAGACAGCAAAATCGATGGTCTCTTTATGCAGGCAAAGAGACAGCACGAGGCAGGGGAGAGGCTGTTTGCGGAAACTATCAGGGAGATAGAAATCACCTTGTGTGACCTCCGCATAAAAGATCTCGAGAATAAGATCGCGGAGTTGGGGAAAAGGGTGACATTGTCGGGGACCGACAGGCGGCTGTTGAATACCTACCATAACTTGATCCTGTCATACAGAAAGAAGGTTATGGATTACAACAGGCTTTTTTATAGCAAATTCTAGAAATAATTACAATATCCGGAGGTTTGGCATGAGACTGGTTTTTCTAGGTACCGCAGGGGGCCGCTTCGCCGTGCTCAACCAGCTGCGGGCAACAGGAGGCATCGTCCTCGAGCTTGACGATCAGGTGATTCACATAGACCCTGGGCCGGGGGCCTTGGTCCGGGCCAAAGAATACGGCGTAAAGCTCGACAAATTAACGGCCGTTGTTGTTTCCCACTGCCACCCCGACCACTACGCCGATGCGGAGCTCGTTATAGAAGCCATGACCCACGGCACCACCAGGAGCGGAGGGGTACTGATCGGAAACGAGCACGTGATAAAAGGCGGTGATGACTACAGGCCGGTTGTTTCCCCCTATCACCTGCGTGCCTTGGAAAAATATTACGTGATGAAACCGGATGAACAAGTAAAAATAGGCGGAGTTTCGATAACTGCAACCAAAACCCACCACAGTGAACCGGCTTGTCTGGGCTTTGTCTTCTCTGGCTCAAAGACCGTGGGATACGCATCAGACACCGTTTATTTCAGCGGCCAGGAAGGATACTTCAAGGACTGTGACTACCTCATACTCAATGTCTTGAGGCCGCGGGGGCGTGAATGGCCCAAGCACATGAACACCGATCAGGCGGCAAAGCTCGTCGGACTGGCGAAACCCAGTGTTGCTGTGATAACCCATTTCGGCATCTTGATGTTGAAGGCCGGGCCACGTCGCGAGGCGAAATACATAGAAGAGAGAACGGGGGTCAAGACCATCGCTGCGCATGACGGGCTGGTGATCTCGGATGATGATGAAAGGCGTGGCAAGCCGGGGTCCGGCGGCCTGCAGAAATGGATCAAATGATTACCGAAAGATTCAGCGCCCAGACTACGGCAAGACCCGCGAAGCAGCCGGCGGAGATGAAAGGCATGGCTGGATAGAACCTGTCCTTGCTCGCTTTTACGAAAAGCGTCAGCAGGGCTATTGCCGCGAATACCGATATTATCGAGGACTGTAACAGGGCAGGCCCCTTACCAAGCCCTGCGAATTTTATGAGCCAGTCAAACACAACGCCCGCGAACAACAGCGGAAAGGCTATGTCCCCGCCTCCCAGTATGGCTGTCCTGACGCCTCCCCTTTCCCCGATTTCTTTCGGTATTTGGCCCTTTATGGATTTCAGCCCGGCTGTTTTTCCGTAAGGTATGACAAAGCCGGCAAACGCCCTGCTCTTCGTCTGGAACTTGGCCAGCGTGACCATGTGCTTTGAGTGCCACACAGCGAACATGTCATATGCGGATATCGCAAGCAGCAAGGCGACTGCCCACTGCACGTTCAGCAGGGGGACGAAAAGGATGGCTATTCCCGGATATATGAAGAGCTCGGTGAGGTTGTGCAAGAATACGTTCGTCCTGTATATCTCGAGTATGGCCAGGATGAAGGCGACCAATAAAGCCACGAACGCTGAGACAAAAACGCCCAAAGTTATCGAAGACGCCAGCCATACTGCCAGAAAATACATCATTTTCCACAGTTTGAACTGCCCGAGTCTTACGAACAGGAGGATCAGCATAGTCCCCACCAGAACACCGAATAAGATGTAGGCAAGCGATACCCAGCCCTCGATATGGGGCCTCTCCCCGACCACGGTGTCCTGATGCTCCACCGTGACATCACCTTGCGGCGATACGGTCACGACCGTGTTCTCGCTGATCGCAAACAGGCCGAAGAACTGGATAAGCAGAAAGGCAGCGACCAGTATGGCCGTCACCTGAAGGTTGTGCTTCATTATAATAGTATCATCTGAGCTATTAAAAAGGAATGACGGTAAGAAGCCGCTTTTCACCGGACTGGCGCTACTAGCCCCATGTCGAGCCGGAACCGAAGACCGATGAGGGTGGGGTGGAAACGGGCTCGAATGTCAAATTCTTAAGCTGACTGTAGATATCTGTGTCATTCCTGTAGAATTCGTTCTTGCCGCCTGGGTAGCATACCTGGACCCCCCTTGGGCCGAAATCGAGATGATGGCACTTTTCATAAATCTTATCGGCGCTGTTGCTTTCGTGTATTTCGTATGTCATGTATTGTGTATGGCCAAAAGTTTTAAAAAGAGGGAAGACCCGACGAAGGAATTGGTAGAATGCCCGGCATCTGCGGATGATCATACGCCCGTTTAGACTGCCGCCGGCTCGGCTGCTTGCTGCCCCGTGGACGGGGAATGGCCCCTGTACATGTCGTGTATTTTCTTCCTGAGATCCCAGAAAACGGGTGTCCCCTAAGCAAAGAACTCGTTCGTGCCGTCCGGATAGCCTACCTGAACGTCCCTGCCGCTGAATGCCATGCAGTGATAGTCATCGAGCTTGTGCGGGACGGAACGTCCGGTTTTTTCGAATCTCATATTCTTTATTGACCGAAAGTTTTATGATTCTTAAAATCACGGCTTTCCAGCACCATCCTTCCAGCCCCGTAATAATTTTTATATGTATCGAATCAAATTATGCTTATTCGCTGCATGGGCTGATGATGCAATGGAGCCGAGACTGAAGGGAAAGAGATGGGAGCCCGGATTCGAGCTCGACATCCTTAAGAAGTGGAAAGCCGGATGGCCTTACGGATTCGACCGGAAAAGGAAAGGCCCTGTTTATTCCATAGACACGCCTCCCCCGTATGTCAACACGCCCGTCCATATAGGGCAGGCGACCACTTATGTCTTGATGGACATGTTCGCCAGGTTCAGACGGATGACGGGCCACAACGTCCTGTTCCCGCTCGGGCTGGACAGGAACGGCCTGCCGATAGAGATGGCCGCTGAGAAGAAATTCGATGTCAAGCTCACGGGCCTGACGAGGCGTAAAGCCATCAATCTTTGCAAAAAGATTCTCGGGCAAGCCAGCACAGCCAGCGTCGAGTCTTTCAGCAGGCTGGGGATATCATTCAACTCGTGGAAAAGGGGAACCGGTGTTGGGGACCTGTACGAGACGGACAGCCCTGACTACAGGGCGCTCACGCAGGAGACCTTCATAGACATGTGGAATAAAGGTCTTATCTACGAGGACGAGAGGGTCAACAACTTCTGCCCAGGCTGCCAGACAACCATAGCCGATGCGGAAATCGATTACGAGAACAGGAAAGGGACGTACTACCACATCAGGTTCAAGGTAAAGGAGACGGGAGAGGATATAATCATCGCCACGACGAGGCCTGAGCTGGTGTGCACGATAGGCATGGTGATATACAATCCTGAAGATGACAGGTATAAGCACCTGAAGGGAAAGACGGCCATCGCTCCCGTTTTCGAAAAGGAGGTCAAGATAATGCCGCATCCGTCCGCAGAGATGGAAAGGGGAACAGGGATAATGATGGTCTGTTCCTTCGGTGATCTTGCCGACATCAGGTTCTTCAGGGAGATGAAGCTGGACCCGGTCATAGCGATAAACAAGGACGGCACGATGAACGAGAATGCAGGGTATCTGAAAGGGCTGACGATTGAAGAGGCGAGGGAAAAATACGTTGAAGATATTGAAGGGATGGACGTCATAGTCGATAAAGAGCCCACAGCAGACCACAGGACCCCCATATGCGAGAGGAGCAAAGACGCGATCGAGTTCATCTCAATGCGTGAATTCTACGTGCGGCAGGTGGAGTTCAAGGGGGGGATGAAGCGCCTCGCCAGGGATATGAATTTCTTCGCGCCAAAATCAAGGCAGATACTGCTTGACTGGATCGATTCCGTTTCGATAGACTGGCCTATATCCAGGAGGAGGTTCTACGCAACCGAGGTCCCATTGTGGTACTGCAAAAAGTGCGGCCAGATCATAGTCCCTCCCAAGGGCAGGTATTACAAGCCGTGGCTTGAAAAACCACCGGCGGACAGCGACGGGATGCTGAAAGGGAGGTGCAAGAAGTGCGGCTCGTCTGAGTTCAGGGGGGAAGAGCGGGTGTTCGATACGTGGTTCGACTCGAGCATATCACCGCTTTACATACTGAAGTACAGCAGGAAACCCGATGGCTTCTTCGGGCATAACCAGCCATGCTCTCTGAGGCCGCAGGGCAAGGAGATAGTCAGGACATGGCTCTATTACACCGTGCTAAAGGACTGGCTGCTGACAGGGAAGGTCATATTCAAGGACGTCTGGATAAACTACCACATCCTCGACGACCATGGCAGGAAGATGTCAAAGAGGGCGGGGAACACCATAGATCCAAAGGACGTGCTGGACAGGTTCGGGGCTGAGCCGTTCAGGCTGTGGGCCGCGATAGAGGGCAACCTTGAAAAGACGGATTTCCGGTGCTCCTTTGACAGGATAGAGGGTGCAGGGAAAACCCTGACGAAGCTGTGGAACGTCGCAAGGTTCATGTCCATGTTCCCAGCGCCGAAGACGAAACCCAGGCGTCTTTGCGCCCTCGACGAATGGATACTGAAAGAAGTGAACTCGATTGTGAAATATGCAGGGGAAAGATACGAGTGCTATGACTTCCACAACCCGGCAGCAAAGATCAAGAACTTCCTGTGGGAGACGTTCGCATCCCATTACGTCGAGCTTGTCAAGCAGAGAGCCTACAACCAGGATGGGAAATTCACGGCTCAGGACGAAGCCGCGGCCCGGTACACGCTGAACAGGGTCCTTGACACCTTGCTTCTCCTGCTTGCTCCCGTAATCCCTTTCATAACAAACAGAATATACGCGGACATGAGGGGGAAGGACATACACGTCCTTTCGTTCCCGCAAACCGATAAAAGTCTGGAAAAGAAGAGGATGACGTTCAAAACCGAGGACATCATGGAATTGAACAGCAGGATATGGAAGGCCAAGAAAGACAAGGGTCTCTCGCTGAAAACAGAGATGAAATCGGTTATGCTGCCGGAAAAACTCAAGCCAATTTCGAAAGACCTTATATACACCCACAACATACTTAATCTGAAATGCGGGAAAACGTTGAGAGTAAGGGTTTAAATTTTGGGTTTTGCTTTGCTGGAAAATCCCCTGATTCATTGAAAAAAATATAAAGCCTTCTCTTGAAAATAAAGGGGGGTGAGATTTTATGCGCATCAGGGGATCGGCCGCGGCAATAATAACGCCCTTTACTGACAAGCTGATAAACGAAGTGGATTATGGCATAGACTGGAACGGCCTGCGCAAGAACGTTGAATTCCAGAACAAGCATGCCAATTTCATAGTCGTGAACGGGACCACGGGGGAATCCGCCACGCTTACCCAGGAAGAGCACGAAAAGGTAGCCAAGATTGTTCTTGATTCTGCGAAGATACCCGTTGTCGCAGGGACGGGCTCAAACTGCACCCGGGAAGCGCTGCACTACACCAGGCATGCGCTTGACATCGGATGCGACGCCTGCCTGGTCGTTTACCCGTACTACAACAGGCCCCCTTACGACAAGGCGAAGGCGAACTACTTCGGGCTGCTGGCAGGGAAAGTGGACATTCCGATCATAATGTATCTGGTTCCTTCAAGGACCGGGAAGAACACCGAACTGCCGGTGGATGACGTGGTCGAGCTGGCCAGCCAGCATTCAAACATCATAGGCATAAAGGAGGCCACAGGGAAGCCGGAGAGGACAGGGGAGATCATGGAGAAGGTGGGCAGGACCGATTTCGTGGTCTTCTCCGGTGATGACGGGCTGAACTGCGACATATGCCTCAACGGGGGCAGGGGCGCGATATCCGTCATGGCCAACGTGCTGCCTGATCTGGTTTCCGAAGGGGTCAGGGTTGCAGCTGAATGCAAAGTCGAGGACGCCAAGGAAATACAGCGTGTAATAGATCCTTTGTGCAGCGCCGTCTTCCTCGAGACGAACCCGATAGGCATAAAGGCTACGATGAATATGCTGGGCATGCCTGCCGGCCCCTTGAGGCCGCCGCTCGGTTCTATGACAAAAGAGAATTCTGCCAAGCTGCGTGAGCATCTGGACCTGCTGGAAAAGGACGGGTATCTGGAAGACGTTCACAAATTCTATGGGTAAATTTCAGGCTGTGATCATAATGGCAATAAAAGTATGCGTTTGCGGTGCGTGCGGCCGGATGGGAATCATGATCGTAAATGCCGTGCTCAAGCACAAGGGTATGAAACTCGTGGCTGCCGTGGACAGGCCGGGAGCTCCTTGTGCAGGTCATGACATAGGTGACGTGGCCGGCGCCGGAAAGGCTGGTGTCCTGGTCTCCGCCTCCGGCAAACTTGACGAGGTCATGTCCAAAAGCAGGCCTGACGTCCTGGTGGACTTCACCAATGCGGACGCCGCGGTCAAGGACATGCAAACCGCGATATCAAAGGGCGTTAACATGGTTGTGGGCACTACCGGCATCCCTGGGGATTCGCTCAAATCCGTTGAAAAGTCGGTCAAGGAAAAAGGCAGCAGCGCAGTCATATCCCCCAACATGGCCCCTGGGGTGAACGTCCTGTTCGAAACCGCGGAAAAGCTTGGCCAATTGCTGCTCGATTATGATATCGAAATCATGGAGGCGCATCACAGCAAAAAGCTCGATTCCCCCAGCGGCACGGCCTTGAGGCTCGGGGAAATCCTCGCTGCCAGCACAGGCAAACGTTTCGTGTTCGGCCGCAAGGGCAAATCCACGAGAGGGGATGAGATAGGGTTCCATTCCATCAGGGCGGGAGACATAGCCGGGGAGCACACCGTCCTGTTCGCGGGTCCGGGGGAGCGCATTGAACTGACCCATCGCGCCAGCTCCAGGCAGCCCTTCGTGCTTGGCGCCCTGCTAGCCATAGAGTTCGTCGCTGGGAAGCATGACGGCAAGGTTTACGGGATGCGCGACGTTCTGGGGATTTAACATAAATCAAATGGTTACTGGTTCCTATGAATGCAAGGGCCCACGTGCTGGTCAGCGGGGATGTGCAGGGGGTCTTCTTCAGGGCAACGGCCAGGGACATGGCGGCGCGCCTCGGCCTGCATGGCTGGGTAAGAAACACTAGTGACGGCAAGGTCGAGGCTGTCTTTGAGGGCGACAGGGGAAGCATCGGGAATGTCATAGAGTTCTGCTCCAGGGGCCCGCCGGGTGCTCATGTCGATGACATACAGGTCGATTGGGGAGAATATAAAGAAGAATTCTCGGGTTTTGAGATCAGATACTGAGTGCCGGACAGGATGCCGGACAGTCAGGGATTTAAAAGTTTGCCACGACATTTAGTTGTGATTTCAATGGATTTCAGAAAGATGCTCGTTGGTGCCTTGCTCACATCCATCCTGGCCCTGCCAGGCTACGGCAGCTCAAATCCCAACGAGTGGGACGTGCATGAGAACACGTGCCGCACAAGGACGGAAGTCGTGAGCAGAAAGCCCTTCTATGAGACAAAACGCTTCTCGCTCCACAGCTATGTTGGGGTGAAAAGGTCCAAACCGGATTATAAGCAGATCGACACTGGCGGGGTAGCGATCTACCGAAAGTAGAAAGGAGAAAGGAGATAACATATTTTCCAATGACCCAGCTTCCAATGATTCAGCCAACGATTTGCCCTGTTCCGGACGGTACCAGCCTCTGTATGTAATCAAGCTGTATCTGTTCCACCAGGGGCCTTTCTTCAGGGGTTGACTTGTAGATGAGCCTGTTCTTGATTTCGGATGCCAGCTCTTTCGCCTGCTTGTCTCCGGGCTGCAACGTGACGAAGTACTTGGCGTACATCCTCATGGCCATCACAGGCCCTGATATAACCTCTGCCTTGGAAATTTCCCTGTCTATTATCACCCCTACGGACATCTTCGCCTCAACGTCCCTGAACCATTCCCTGCTGCCATAGATCATGAAAGACCCACGCGGCAGGCTCGTCCCGCTGGGCGGGCTTTTGCTTACCTGATCGGGTTTTACAGCATAAACGTCCACGTTTCCCAGCCCCTTGCTCCAGGCACTTGAGCATGCCGCCGCTATCTCAGATGCCTCTTTTTTCACTTCCGTCGGCATGGCCTGGCCCTCGCCCAGACGGGCGAATTTTGTTCCCCTGGGCGCATTTGCCTTTATCACAACGAAGGCCGCTCCCTGCATGTCCGTGTGAAAGACCAGGTCGTTCTCGTCCGTATGCTTCTTTATCAGGTTCTCGTTCGTAGCGGCGTCCTTGCCTGCGACTATCAGGAACCTCTTTGACGAGACAAACCACCTGAATCTTTCATACCACCTTTTTCTGGGCCGCCTTTTCTTCTTGATCATGACCGGCTTTTCGGGCGTGGCTGGCGTTTCCCCTATCTGCCTGATTTCTTCTTGCTTCCCTTCCAGTGCAGCCTCAGCGCCGGCGGCCTTCTTCCTGGCTGACTTGCTACCTTCATAATAGTCCGCGGCATTTTCCTCGACGGACTTGCGGAAATCGAGCTCAATCTCCTGTCCGCCGAGATTGACAACAACAATTCCTTCGTGCTCCCGGATCTCGACTATCGCCTCGGCCTCCGGGGTAGGCTCGCTATCTATCCTTTCTTTTATCTCCGACCAGCCCAGCCCGCTAGCCTTGGCCTTTTCGATCCCGGTGAGTACGTCCTCCACCAGGCCATAGAAGGAGTATATCGCATCGGCCTTTTCATGCTTCTCGGTCGTTTTTTCATGCATTTGCTCGCTGGCCTGCGTCTGCATGTCCACTATCCTCTCCAGTTTTTCCCTCTTCTCTTCGACTTCCCTTGCCCGCTCTTCCTTCGCTTCTTCTATCACCTTTTCCGAATGAGACTCATCGAGCGGGGCTGACAGACTCGACCATTTCCCCAATATCGGCACTTTTTTGGTTTGCAGGGGGAAAGGGAAAACAGTCCCGTCCTCGTAGCTCACTGGTGTCGCTTTCCTTCTACCGAGCTTCCCCACCGTATCGAAGAGGGCGGAATACTCTCCCTGGGAAAGCTCGTTTGCCGGCTTCTCTGGGTTCAGTTCCGACAAACAACATATCTCATTTGCATAAACAGGGCCGAAGCCCATCCTGGCGAGAACCGAGACCGTCTTTTCAGGCTGCTTGCTCATGGCATTCTGCCATGTCTCCAGGGATATGTTGTAGGGATTTACGGGACCGTGCGGGTAACGGTACGGCTTCTTTGGTAATATGGACCTATCTTTCCAGCGCTGCATCTGCAGGGGCATTATCACGTTGTAGAACCTGTCGCACAGTATCATGTTCCCTGGAGGCACGAACTCCATGATGAGTATGCTGCTGTCCGTCATTATCTCCACTATCCTGTCGAAGCCGATCTGCCTGATGTTCTTTATGGTTTTGCCAACCAGGTGCTTCCTCAGGAACATGCAGAAGTTAGGGGGTGTCATCGGGGCTTCGGGCTTGTGCTGCGCCAGGAAAAGCTTGTCAGAGTCGGCGTACACCCAGAAACCACCCTTGGTGCTAACGTATATCTCGAACAAGAACTGCTTTTGCCCAGGCCCGTACTGGTATATACGCCTGAATTTCCCCCCGAGCAGCGAATCTCTCAGTTCCTGCACGATAAACCTGAAATCCAGAGACCTCAATTCGCCTGGCATATTGATTAAAATTATGGCTTTGCTTCAATAAAAAACAGTTAAGTCTAACAGCATGAACTATGTTATTAGGCGCATGCCGGACACGACATCCTTAGCAATCTTTTTCACTTGAAGAAAATAATTTATCTCGCCGAATGTTTCACAATCTTGGTAATTGCTGCCACCGTATTCACATGGGAGACACTTGGCTATATGTGTTCCATCCACGAACTCTCTTCCGCCTTTGCCCCTGTAGGGGCATTCCTCGGGGGACATGCCAGGCATGAATCTCATCCTCATTGTTTAATCGTTTTATCAAGCTGAACAACTCTCAAGCCATTCAAGCCATACGCTTGAAGAAAATGTAAACGGAGCCTGTCTTGGTCTCTTTGACGCTGCCTGATATTCTTGCCTTTTTGGCAGGTATCTTTTCACAACTCATCATTATGCCTTTCCCGGTTTTGTCTGCGATGCTGTACCAGTAGAGGCTCGTGCCCTTTTTCTCGATTTTTTTGAGTTCGGACAGGCTGCATTGCACGGTCACGTCTTTGCCAAGAAGGCCAGGGAGATCAGCGATGTCAAGCGTGTCCTTTTTCCTGGGGACTGGCCTTGGTGCAGCCTTTTCACCCCGGCCCGGACCTTCCACGACAGGGTGCATGACGATTTTTTCAATGTCCTCTTTTTTCATGTAGCCGGGCAATTCGGCCCTGATTTCTTCTATGCCCTTCTTCAGTTCGTTCATATAGCCTTCAGTTTCCGACTCCCCTATCACCGACACCTGGTCGATCCTGTCCTTCAATGCGTCAAACATCTCTTCCAGCTTTCTGGAGATGGAACCCACCTTCCTGCTCAGGTTCTTGACAGTGCTGTCAACCGACTGTTTGATTTCTTCGATCGGTATTTCCTTCTCCTTCGTTCGCTGCGTGACTTCTAGCCCCAAAGCGGACAGCGATTTCCGGATGTCGGACACCTCCTCCGCCAGCGACTTTTCATGCGACTTTACCCTGCTCATGACGCTCTGGTATTCGTCGAGCTCGTTTTTCAGCTTGGTGAGCTTGGATTTGAGGTACGGAATCTTCTTGAGCGCGGATTCCATTATTTCCATTTTTTTACCCAGTTCTTCCATCTTACCGCCCATCTGCAGACCCTCCATCTTTTTTTCCATCAGCATGCCAATGGCTGACATTGTTTTTTGGATGCTCACCTTTCCGCTTACGGGGACACTCGGCTGCATCTTCTTTATCTCCATGTCCATCCTCCTCAGCGCAGCCTCGCTCTTTTTCTTGAGGCGTTGGTATGTATAGACCGGGAACTTGGACTGGGCGTGCGCCTCCTCAAGCGAGGCCAGAAAAAGCTCCGCTTCTTGCCTTTTTTTCAGCAGGTCGCCCAGGGTTTCGGGTTTCTTTGGTTTTTCCACGGGGGCTACTTTCTCGGTACCTGGCTTTTTTTCAGCATCTTCATGCTCTGGTTCCTTCTCCACTGGCCTCTTCGTGCCCAGAATTACCGAAAAGCCGTTGCCTGTGCTGCTATCCTTCTTCCCTGACTTCCCTTTCTCCTTTTCCTCGGACTTCTTTGCGGACATAATTCTATTTTGACCTTGAATGCTAAATAAATTTTCCATTCTGCCCATGGATCATGTTGCATGAATGCTTTTAAGCACCGGATGCCATCACGTTCTTTTTCCTGGGTAGCAGCTTCTCCACAATCTCCTGCAAAATGCTCATGAATCCGTAGCCGCTCCGGTACTCTTCCTCTCCTATCCTGACCAAGAACCTGTCGGATGTCTGCACCGCCTGGTAATTTATCATTATCTCCTCCCCGGGGTTAAGCGCCGCGAACCATGTAATATGGTCCTCGTTGCCGTATGTCTCTATCCTTGGCGTCACGTTGCATCCCACGAACGCCCCGGTGGGGACCGCGTCTATTATCAAAACGTTCCCCATCGGTTCACCGCTCCTGTTCTTCACTTTCAAGGTGACATTCTGGCCGCTGACTGCCTTCATCAGTCCGATGGGAGGCAACTGCTGCCAGTAGAAAAACCCGCCCCCTGCAGCGGCTAAGAAAAGCAGGATGACGATTACCAGCCACCAGTTAAATCCGGCGGCCACTAGTGTTGAAACAGTCTTGGCATCGTAGCCTGCCATCGTGGCTGTTATCTGCATGGTTCCCGACTCATGGGCCAGAACCGAGACCACGCCCTCATTATCAGTAGTCAGGGTTTTTTTGTCGCCGCTGGCGTATTCTATCGTTAACGTTGCCCCTTCTATCGGGTCCCCCTCTTGGGTTATCAGCGTAACTTTAAATGTCTCGCCCGCCACAGCGGATGGTGGAGCCAGGATAAGCATGGTTCTGCCAACGCATTTGTGCGTGGACAGGTCGCATAACTGATTGGTACCGCAGTCGAAATTGGAACAGCATTCGTATTTGACACACGAATGGTCCTGAATCACGCCGCATTCGCAGGCAACATCAACGCAGCTGTGTTCACTGCATTCCTGCTCTTGCAGGCAGTCTTGGTTTGAGCAGCACCCGTAGGCATGGCACGTGTGGTTGGCTGCGTACCTGCATCCGCTGCAAACCATATCCACGCATCTTCCATCCACGCATTGCTGTGCGCCGGTGCATATCCCTGTTTCGTTGATGTCGCACTCGGCTGACTTTATAGTGAATGCCACGGAAGTGGAATTGTGAAATCCCAAAGAATCGTTACAGGTGACTTCTAGTTTAAAAGAGCCGGCATAAATTCGGGTGAAGTTATAGTACCATCTCTTTGGACTGATATCATACATCAGCATGGGACCTTCCGAATCAAGATAGAATTCACACATGCTTGCATTTCTGGTAAGGGTTATGAGAACATCCATGGTCGTTGTGTTCCAGTAGGTTTTGTTGGCAGGGGTTTGCAGGTCGATGTTGAACCCCGACAGCATTACCGTGAAAGTCGTGCTGTTCATCGTCCATGAACCATAAGAATCATTGCACCAGGCTGCTATTTCATGATTGCCATCGGACAGGTCTGTAAGATTGTAGAACCATGACTTGGCAGATTCCTTGGTCATCGGAATGTTAGAACCACCATCAAGGGAAAAGCCGCACCATACTACATCCTTGTCTATCGTTATATTCACATCCACCCTGTCTTTGTCATATATCCTTTCAAGAGGGGACAAGAAGCTAATCTCATGAGACAAGCTTACGGTAAAATATGCAAAATCGTATCCCAGGTCGCCCAACGAGTCGTTCGCGTAAACCTCTATGACGTGCTGACCTTCGGTTTCCACATCAAAGGTGGTGTTATCGCTCACTGTCACATTAGCAGCCCCGTCCAGGCTGTAACCCATCCATTCCGGCGTCCCCGATAGCATGAAAATTAGGGGCAGGTTGTCCTTGTAACCATAGGTCTTATTCTCTGGTGAAATTATGCTCACTGCAACTAGTGACAAAACGTCCAGGAAAAAAGTTCCAGAATTGCCCATATTTCCGGCTTTGTCATTGCAGGCAACATCCCAGTTGTAATTGCCTTTGCTCAGCGAAACATCCCAGGAAACTTCGGTGTTGTTCAAAACGTTGTCTGTCCCTTTGGCGGTTTCATTTACAAATAAGGCGCAGTAGGCACATGATGAAAGGCTGTCCGTATACTTGAAGGTGAATTCTACAGGGGACCCTGCCGAGCTTTGATTAGACGGAGAAATTAAATTCACTTCCGGGGAATTCCTGTCCGAGAAAAAGGTCCTCGGAGCCGATGTTATACTTGACCCATTGGTACACGTAATCCACCAGCTGTTAGCTCCGGTGTTGAAATCTTCGCTGGAATACATCCCCTCTTGGGTACTGTTGTCCGCCAAAACCGATTCCTTTGCAAAGGCCGCTGAGTTGATGAACAGGTCGCACACGGCCGTGGCATTGTCAGGATCGGTGTACTCGAAAATGAAGGACAGCGTGTCATTGCTCTGGTTGGTCCATGATTCGTTTGCTGGGTAAAAAAGTTCTATGTCTCCGGTAAGGGCAGAGACAGGAATGGCAGACGCCAGTAAAAACCCCATCAAGGCAGACAGGACTAGCCATTTTTCAGGTTCCATAAACTATATTTCATTTTCTTTCCTATTAATTTTTGCACTCAGCTGCTCCTTTATGGCTTCTTTGTTCTCCCCGAAGTATCGCTCGAACTCCTGGGTCAGGCTAAGCGACTTGCTTCTTCCGTACTTTTCGGTCTTTATGAGGCCTTTTTTGACCAGGTGCTTGATATATGTATAGGCCTTGTTTCCCTGTACCTTGATGACAGCCGACTGCAGGACAGGCTCCTTGTATGCCACGAGGGCGAGGCACCTCTTTTCCCCCTCCGGCAGATTGGAATATGGCGTGAGACTCGCGACCTTTGGCAGGAACCTGTTGTCAACATGGAACATCCACCCGTCCTTATCCCCGACGAGGTGAAACCCCCTGTGCAGATAATCTTTTTCTATTTCAAGCAATAACTGCTTGATGTAACCGAGAGAGTGGATGCCCACGATTTTGGACAGGCGTTCCAGGCCCAGGGGCTCGGACGCCATGAACAACGCAGCCTCAAGCAACCTTTTCTGGTCCATAGATGCCGTATCTGTCATCTCTTCTCAACCCCTCTATATGTTTAATTTCCTTGCCGAGTCTTAAAAAACCCAATGCACAGTAGTCCAGCGAGACTATTATTGCAGTCTTGAAAAAAATCATCTCTGTTGCCCTGTTCGTCAGTATCTTTACCAGAGCCTCTGTGGACAGGAAACCTACTGAGAAAATCAACAACAAACCCAGCAATACGTCAATCCTTAAAGATTCATGGTACTTCGACCCGATTACGAGTACTAAACTCATTGTGGCGTAGGCAACCGTAAAAAAGGTGGAGCCGAAAAGGTTCCGGCCTTCCACAAAAACGGAGGCTATCAAGGATGCCAAAACCAGGGATAAAAATCCATAGTATCTCATGTTGTATAACCATGCCCTTGAAATATCAGCTTGCTTTGGGCTTTTTACTGTCTTCTCTTTTTCGGATGAATATTTCCTTGAAGATTTTCTCCTGCCTGCAAGAAACCTTTTTATCATGGTCGAGGTGGATGAGCGGCAGGAACGTGTCCACGACCATACCTCTTTTCCACCTGCCAACAAGCTTGGTGAATTTTATTTCGTTTTCCTTTATCTTGATGAGCATGTCGCCTATCTTTTTGTACAGGTTGTCTATCCTTACTGTTATGTCATCGCTTGATATTTTTATCCTGTTCCTTCTTTGCTGCAGCCTGACATCCCTTCTTTCTTCTGCCCGCACTACCTTTTTCAGGGAATTCACGAGCTCTGTTATGGTTACCCTTCTTACAGGTATCCGGCGCGAGACAGCCTCTATGGGTTCCAGATCCATCTTCGATTCATCCTCCTCCAGCTCAGCCATTTCCGCCAGTTCTTCAAGGTCCCTGAATTCATCATCGGGCTCCTCTTCCGTACGCATGATTTTGATGCAATCCGATTTCATTCTGAGCAGAATGCTGGCTATTATTACCCACTTGGCAGGTATCCTGAAATCAAGTTCACTGATTCCTGCGACATAATCGGCAAATCCTTTGCAAAGAACATTGATATCCAGGTTCCAGGGATCCATGTCTTCAAGAGCGACGACCTGGTAAAGGACCTGCTCCCATGAATTTTCCTGTTTTATCAGGTTCAGAATGTCTTTCTCATTTCTAACCGGACTGACCGGGACAGGGACAGGACCATCCCCGTCCTGCATGCCAGAGCTGTGCATGCCAAAGCTGTGCATGTCAGTACCCTGGTTGTCAGAAATCTTAGGCTCTTTCTCCGCTTTCATATATTTATGTTATTATTGTAGTGTAGATTTATTAATCCTATTCCTGCAAAGGACTGTGGGACAGTGAGATTTAAATTTGTTTCGCTTCAGTAAAGAATCTTTTAGATATATTTTTAAATGTTTTGGGATAAAATAGAAGTATGGAGTTCAAAAAGGAAGATCTGAGGGAAGAGAACCCCGTGGACGCGGCTATCGAACTGCTCAAATCGGGAAACTATAAGAAAGCGAAGATAAAGCTGGGCGAACTCAGGGGCAAACCCGCCGAGTTCATGCGTTTGTACAAATATCTCACCAAAGGCACGAAACTGGAAGACGTGGAATTGAAGATAAAATGGATCCCTGCAAAGGTGGAGTGCACGTCATGCGACTGGAGGGGGGATCCGGACATCCAGCAAAATAACGTGAGATGCCCCAGATGCCTGAGTGAAGTAAAAATCTTGCGTGGGAATGAGTTTCAGGTCGTCGTTTAATTGTCTCATACCTTTGAACAATTGATTATGGGAAACTTGCTGAACCAGGCGATTAGAATAAAAAACTTATTTATAATAAAATATTGAGAATGGATAGATCGGCATGCCTATCGGAACTGTAACTAGGCTATCAAGAAGAACGAATAATTTAATACTCTCACCTGATGGTGGCGGAAAGGAGGTTGCTTTAGCCCGAAGCGGCATGAAAGACTATAAAGATCCAATCGGAGTAAGGTTCTTTTATTTAGTAGCAAAAAGCTACACAAGAAGCGATTTAGCTCATCGTTACAAATCTTTCGGGAAGAATCCGGAAGTTCCATCTGAGTATAGACTTGTCTTGAACCACTCAGGAAGCGGGGAATTTTTATTTTTAGGGGAAAATCTCTATTCCGAAACAATTTTTGTCGAGACCAATGCAACTGATTTCAGTTGGGGAAAGCGAGAATTATGCGAAATGGATTATGTGTATGTCAACGGGGTTATGGTACCCCTAGATTCTACACAATTGGATATTCCTGCAGGTATCGTAGTCGAAGGTGACTTCAGACCAAAAGAAACAGGCGATGTATATAGTAGCGCAGGCACTCTTTTGCAATTTGCGGGTGCTATCCCGGAAAGTGCATACAGAATGCAGCTTGAAACGTTAATAAATGGGAAGTTAGTGGAAATACAGGGTATGGAGTAGCCTGGTTTTACAGAACCATCGCTTCACTTAATGCCTTTTCAATCCACTTTCTGGCGGATTCCCTGTTAGTTGAAAAGAACAAATGGCTCTCGCACCTGCAGTCGGAGCACCCGAAACCGGGGACCGCCGTCAGTTTTTTCGACAGCTGGCCCGCAATCCCGCATTCAAGCCTGAGCGGGCTCTCTGCCTGGAAAACCTCCACTATTTCGGCCTCCCGCAAAAGATAGTCTATGTGCCAGAACATTTTCTTTTTCGAGCCCAGATGCCGGCCGACCCTTTTCTCCAGGCTGTTCATCGCAGAACCGACATAGGCGTAGAATCCCGGCCTGAATTCAACTATACCCAGGCTCCCGATTCTTATCTTCTTCGCTGGTTTGACTCTTATAAGCAGGACGTAGCTGCCTTTCATTTAGACCCCACTGCGGATTTCAAGTCATGTTTCCAGTTCTTTTTGCCGGTATCGATAATCGCGTGCTTTCCGAGCCCCGGCTCCCATTCGAGCTTGATTTTTTTGTAAATGGCGTAATCAGCGTCGCTGAGGCCGCCCCTTCTCTTACGCAGCCGGGCGAAGACTGTTTTTTCGTCGCACCTCGCCTCGATTATGATTAATTCTCCCCCTGTTTTTTGCGCGATTTTCCGGACCGCGTCCCTTTGGTCCTTTTTGTAAAACGTGGCGTCAAGGATTACGTCCATCCCTATCCTGAGCATGGACTCCGCTGTCCTGAACATGGCGTCATAAACCCTTTGCTTTTCGGCTGGCGTGTATTTCGGATCGGCTAGAATCCGCTTGCGGATCTCGTCCGTCCTTAAAACAAGCCCCCCCGTTAACGATGCCAGCTCTTTCGCTACGGACGTCTTCCCTGTCCCGGGCAAACCGCAAACCATGTAAAGCATGACAACGCCTATAACCCCTATAACAGCTATAACAATAACTTTCACAATACCTTTCACATTTATTTCAATAATATAAATTGGATAGTGGTGGGTAGTTGGTGGATAGTGGTTTTATGACACGCGATACGTGCATAATATGCGGGAAGACGCCTGTAATTGAACTGCAGCAGGGCCATTTATGCAGGGACTGCTTCATCAGGTATTTACAGAGAAAGGTATACAAGACCATCCGAAAGCATCGTCTTTTCAGCCGGGATGACGTGCTGTGCGTGGCCTGTTCGGGAGGCAAGGATTCGCTGACGGTCCTTCATCTGGTCGACAAGCTGGCGAAAAAACGCAAGCAAAAACTGTTTGCCTTGGGAGTAGACGAGGGCGTCAAAGGCTACAGGGAAAAGCAGCTTGAACACATGCAGTATTTCTGCGAAAAACACGGAATCGATTGCGTCATAGTTTCGTTCAAGCATGAATTCGGGCACACGATAGAAGAACTGATGAAAATCGTGCGTAAAAAGAGGGTTGGGATAAGCCAGTGCGCCTTGTGCGGCATCCTGAGGAGAAGGTTGCTTAACAAATATGCCAAAAAGCTCGGGGCGAGCAGGATCGTCGTTGGCCACAACCTTGACGACGAGGCCCAGACGGGGCTGATGAACATGTTCAAGGGGGGCATAGAGCTTGCGGCAAGGATGGGACCGACCACAGGGGCCGTTAAGCACCCCGGCTTTGTGCCGAGGGTCAAGCCCCTGTATTTCTGCACCGAAAAAGAGACCACGCTCTACACAAAGCTGCTCAAATTCAGGGTGCTGTATCAGAGATGCCCGTACAGGAAATACTCATACAGGGCCTACATCGCCAGGCACCTCGACGAAATCGACCGGGATTACAAGGGGACCAAGACCAGCATAATCCAGAATCTGCTTAGCATCCTCCCGCTGCTGAAAAAGCAGTACTCGGGTGGGAAAATCCCGGAATGCAGGCACTGCGGCGAGCCCAGCAAGCACGGGGTCTGCGTGGTCTGCGATACCCTGTCAAAGGTGGGGATAAAGTATGTGTAGCTGGAGATGTTGGTCCTTTACCCATTTTAAATTTTTATCCAAAATTTCCGCTTGAATAAAATTGCCCTTTCTTGATTATAATTTTATACGGATGTTTAAATTCATTATGGTCCATGTTGCCGTTTTTCTCAAGTTTATTAAATCAATTTACCGATACTTTCGGGCAAGAGTTCGATTAATTTTAGGTAATTGATTGGTTTTGGAACCAGATAATCAAGCATAAAAAATTTACGAATATTTTATTTGCATGGATACTTCAAAAGATACTGCAGATTTTACGGCAATCTGGTATGGTTCACTATTAAGCAAGGGTAATGGGTGTCTTGCATGAAAAATGGGTTAAAGGCTGCATTTGCTTTTGCTATTGGCGACTCGAATTTATGGCATGAGTTGCCTCCGAACGAACAAATAAAGGACGAAATAGAGGTCTGCAGGGAAAGGGAAATGCCATATTTTCTCATGCCGCTTCCCTTATTAGACAATTCGACTTTTGATGGAATAAAAATAGTTAAAGAGGTGCACGTACAAGAATTTGGAGGAGCGATGGATTATTATGAGAAAGAACCAGTCCAATCCTTGAAAGGATACCATGTCTTGCCAAGGTCATTTTTACGGCGGGTGCCTCTCATCATCAAGGCAATTTCCGATCTGGGCGGAGAAAATGCACTTACTGAAGCAGATATCGAAATCTCTGAAAAATGGCCCTTGTACGTTAAAAGCGATGCTATAAAGAGAAGGGTGGAAATTGTAAAAGCGTCTGAATTGCATTCTGCTGCTGAAGACTTGTGTGTTGATGGTAAAGTTTTCGCAAAAACTGTGCATCTGGAGAATAAGCCCTACGGTGGGCATGGTACCGTGGCTGAAATCGGCGATGTGCTGCGTACGTTAGATAAGGGGCTGCCATATCGGCTTGGTGATAAGCTTAGTGATAAAATAGGATATATGGATGTTGGGCCTGACACCGAGCTCATTTTATCTCAGCCGATCTCCCTGGAAAATGATAGCTTGGGCACTAAAGAATACAGAGTCTGGGTTGTGGGTGATGAAGCCACCGCCATCGTAAGGTATAGTCGCCCCGATGTATCGGAAGTTCCTGAAACCGTATATTCATTCGCAAAACAGTTCACCCGGGAACATTCCGGGAAATTGCCTAGACATTACGTGGCTGATATCGGATTGGCCTGTGATATGGGACCCCTGCTAATTGAGCTGAATCATACCATTTCCACAGGAAATACAACGAAGGTAATATTTACGCAAATAATGCAGGCATATAAAAATTTTGTTGAGTAAAAAATGACCTCGTTAGATTATCGGGGCTGAATTTCAAGTGGAAGAAAAAAGACCGTCGTTTAAGTCGGGTTCTTACATTGGAATGAAATGTTAAATTTTAATCCCGGCTACATCTTCTTGTTATGAACTGCATCGTCGTCCATTATTCCGAGATAGGGCTGAAAGGCAGGAACAGGGACTTTTTCGAGCGCAAGCTGATGTCGAACCTGAGACGGGCCCTGCCGGGGTGTGGGTGTGAAAAGGTATCAAGGTTTCACGGCCGGGTCGTGATAGAGATGTCGAAAAAGCCTGACATGGAGAAAATGCGGGAAAGGCTGCAGAAAATCCCGGGCGTGTCCCATTTCTCATTTGCCCTGAGCTCGGACCGGGAGATAGCCCGGATAAAGCACGCCCTTGACGAGGTTGCGAAGAAGCAGAAAATGAAGACATCAAAGACATTCGCTGTTTGTGCGACAAGGTCGGATAAGAGTTTCAGGTACACGAGCAGGCAGCTGAACGAGATCCTGGGGGATTTCCTGAGGAAAAAATACAAATGGAAAGTGAACCTTTCTGAGCCTGACACAAAGTTTTTTGTTGAGGTAACCGAAAAAATGGCCTTCATTTACACCGAGAAGATAAGGGGGCTGGGAGGCCTGCCCGTCACCTCGGGCGGCACCCTCGTCAGTCTTATATCCGGAGGGATAGACAGCCCTGTCGCGGCGTTCGAGATGTTCAAGAGGGGATGCTCCGTCGTGTTCGTGCATTTCCATAACTGGACCGGGCAGCGGGAAGTAGTGAAAGACAAGGTCGAGAAAATCGTCAAGGTGCTGGCGGAGTACCAGCCCAGGACGAAGCTTTACTTGATACCGTTCGAGGATTTGCAGCGTAGCATCATCATGAAAATCCAGTCGAAATACAGGATGATAGTGTACAGGAGGGTCATGTTCGCCATTGCGAACAGAATAGCTGAATCGGAGAAAGCCCTGGGCTTCGTTACCGGGGATTCCGTCGGCCAGGTGGCATCGCAGACCCTGGAGAACCTGCTTGTCATATACGGCAAAGCCAAATTCCCGGTATTCGCGCCTAATGTGAGCAGGAACAAGCAGGAAATAGTCGACGTGGCAAAAAAAATCGGGACCTACGAACTGTCCATATTGCCTTACAGCGACTGCTGCTCCTTTCTGGTTGCGGAACACCCTGAAACGAGGGGGAAGATTGATGTTATAGAGAAAATGGAGTCCAACATTGAGCTTGACGAGCTCGTGAATTCCGCGCTGAGAAAATCCGAGATAAAGAAATTCTAGCCGTTTCCGTTCAGCCGAATCCTATGGCATAATAGGTCACAACGGAGCCGTAATCTCCGGTCTCGTCCCCTGATGACGACTTGTGGATCAATTCGGGATGCATTCCAAGCTCGCGGGCAGCCGCCATCGCCACGGCTATGGGGCCGAAACCGCAGACGCTCGCATCCTCCTCTTCCAGGGTCCGGAAGAATCCCGGCAGGTCCAGCTTCAATATCCGCTCCAATGCCGCCCCGTCCTTCTTGTTGGCGATTTCCAGGGGGAGGTAATGGGAAAAGTCGCTGCTTGCTATGACGCCCGCATCCCCAGTCTTCACGATTCCGGCCACCGTCTTCCCCAGCGTGACGCATTTTTCCAGGAAATCATCCGAATATCCCAGATTCGCTATGCAAACCGGGACAAAGCCGAAGCTTTTGAATTTATATTGCAGGAAAGGCAGCTGGACCTCTATGCTGTGCTCCTGGGAATGGGCGAGGGAGTCTTCCGTCAGGCACCTGCACCCCTTCAATTTGTCCGCAATACCGTTATCTATCCTGCAATCCCCAAGGGGCGTTCTCCATGACCCTGAACCCATCACCGAAAACCGGGGGCCAATGCCCGTGTGGTTCGGGCCGAGTATGATGTAGTTCCCGGTTCGCTGCATGGCCGCTACGGCATGGGCGGCCGTTTTACCCGAATATGGATATCCCGCGTGAGGAGAGACCACCATTTTGAAGGTCTTTCCCGGCTTGACACTGGAGAAAAGCTCCCCGACCTGCATGGCCAGATGACGCGGCTCCAGGTTATAGAACATTCCCGCAACAACGGGTTCCCTTTCCGATTGCATACTATTTATAACGAACCATAACTTAAATTTCATAAGGTGAGAGGTCAGTATGTCCAATATGTCCTACGCTGTCGGCGTCGACATTGGCGGAACCCACATAGAAGGGGTATGCATCAATCCTGATATGCGGATAATAAAGGAAAAAAGGATACGGATGCCCGCCAGACTGAACAAAAAGCTCGTCATTTCAAAGGTGTTACAGTGCCTGGATCTCCTTTGCAGGGATGAAGGCAAAGACCTGCTCGGCATCGGTGTCGGAGTGCCGGGGGTGATAAAAGGCGGGGTTGTCAAAAAGTCTCCAAATCTGCCTTTTCTGGATTCAACGGACTTCAGATCGCTAATCTCCGGGAAATTCAAAACCAAGGTAGCAATCGACAACGAAGTCAACTGCATGGCGTTCGGTGAGTCTGTCAGCAGGAAAGAGAAAAACGTGGTTGTTTTGACCCTGGGAACAGGCATCGGTGGCGGGCTGGTTATCAACGGCAAGGTCCATCGCGGCCGCTCCTTTGCTGGAGAGATAGGCCACATGACCATAAAATTCGACGGCTCCAAGTGCGTCTGCGGTAATACGGGATGCTTCGAGGAATACGCCTCGGCCCGCTCTGTAAGGCGCCTCTCCACTAAGTTGCTTGGAAAAGGTATGGAACCGCACGAAGTATATGAGCTGGCAGAAAAAGGAAACGAACAGGCCAAGCTTGTCTGGAAAGAGTACGGTAAAATGCTCGGAGTCGGCCTGGCCAACCTGTGCTTCATCCTTGACCCGGCCATCATCGTACTGGGAGGGGGCATATCCAAGGCCTGCAAGTATTTCGAAGACCCTATGCTTGCCGAGATGAAAAAAAGGATGTTCATACCGTTGCCAAAAATAGTGGTCGGGAAATCCAACGCAAACGCATATGGTGCCGCATGCATGGCTTTGAAAAATAAATCTAGCCGAGATGACAATCTTTAGAATCAGAATCCAGCCGGCTTTAGCCGACGTATCCCAGATCCTCTTTCGTTTCTCCCTTCGTCGCCTTGGCTTTCATTCTGTCCATCATCTTCTCGTAGTACTCTATCATTATATCGTCTATGCTGGGCCTGATCTTCTTCAATGCCTCGCTGAAGTGTTTCTTGCTGACGTATTTCGCTGCCATATCCTGTCTGAGTGAATTGAGCCCGGCTTCCCTCACCAGGGCCTCTATATCGGCCCCGGAATAGCCCTCGGTCTCCCCTGCAAGCTTTTTGAGATTCACGTCCTTTCCAAGTGGCATCTTCTTCGTATGGACCTTGAAGATCTCAAGCCTTGCGGGCTCGTCAGGAGACGGGACAAGCACCTGCCTGTCAAACCTGCCCGGCCTGAGCATCGCGGAATCGAGTATGTCCGGCCTGTTCGTGGCGGCAACCACGACGACGTTATGCATGTCTTCGAGCCCTGACATCTCCGTGAGTATCTGTGATACTATGTTTTCAGTCACCCTGGTTCCCAATTCAAGCCCCCTTCTATGGGCAAGCGAGTCTATCTCGTCGAAGAATATTATGCTGGGAGCTACCTGCTTCGCCCTCCTGAATATCTCCCTGACTTTCCTCTCGCTCTCCCCCACCCACATTGTGAGCACTTCGGGGCCCTTGACTGAAATGAAGTTCGCCCCAGCCTCCGTCGCCACGGCCTTGGCGAGCAGGGTCTTGCCGCATCCCGGGGGTCCGTACAACAGTATCCCAGCCGGCGGCCTTATGCCAACCCTCTCGAACGATTTGGCATGCTTCAGCGGCCACTCTATCATCTCTTTCAACGTTTGCTTGACCTCCTCGAGCCCGCCTACATCATCCCATCTTATGTTCGGGACCTCAATCATCACCTCTCTCATTGCGCTCGGTTCCACCATCTTCAGGGCGTTCTCGAAGTCTTTTTTCGTAACTTGCAGCTTTTCCAGAAGCTTGGGATCGAGTTGTTCGGATTTTTTCCACGAGATGCCCGGCAGGTTTCTCCTGAGGGCGGACATGGCGGCCTCCTTCGCCAGGGCTTCCAGGTCGGCGCCGACAAAACCGTAGGTTACGTTCGCCAGTTCTTTGGGGCTTACGTCTGCGGCGAGGGGCATGTTCCTTGTGTGTATCTGCAGAATTTCCTTCCTACCCTTCGTGTCGGGGACGCCTATCTCGATCTCCCTGTCGAACCGGCCTCCCCTTCTCAGGGCCGTGTCCAGGGCGTTGGGCCGGTTGGTCGCTGCTATCACTATGACCTTGCCCCTTGATTTCAGGCCATCCATCAGGGACAAGAGCTGTGATACTACCCTTCTTTCAACTTCTCCGGTTACCTGCTCCCTCTTCGGTGCTATGGCGTCAATCTCGTCGATGAAGATTATGCTCGGGGCGCTCTTTTCCGCGTTCTCGAACAGCTTTCTCAGGTTCTCTTCCGATCCGCCGTACCATTTACTCATGAGCTCCGGGCCTGCTATGTTGAAGAAGCTGGCTCCAGATTCGTTTGCCACGGCCCCGGCGAGCAGGGTCTTTCCCGTGCCAGGAGGACCGTAAAGCAGGACCCCACGAGGAGGGTCTATGCCGATTCTCCTGAAAAGCTCGGGATGCCTGAGCGGCAGCTCCACCATCTCCCTGATCTTTTCTATCGCGGGATGCAGGCCGCCTATGTCTTCGTACGTTATAGTGGGTATGGCCTTCTCCTCTATTTCCATGGCCTCCGGATTTATCTCCAGGTCGGTCTCGTCCGTTATCTTCACGACCCCTTCCGGATTGGTCGAAACGACGGCCAGTTTTGTCCCGCCCGGCATCGGCGTGAAAGAAAAATCCTCAAAGTTTTCTATGTCGATGCCGAAGGAGCTGAATATGTCGTCGAAGGGGCTCGAGGACCTCCTTTCCCTGCGCCTCACGACCGGGAACGGCGTCAGTATGTCGCCCTTCATCACGGGCCTCAGCAGCAGGTTTTTCCTCATGAGATCGGGACTTACGAGCAATCTCATGCCCTTCTGGGCCGGGGCCAGGACAACCTTCTTGGCTCCTTTCAGTTCCGCCTTTTCTATCTTGATCGTTTCGCCGACCCCTATGCCGGCGTTCCTTCTCGTGATGCCGTCCATCCGTATCAGGCTCAGCCCGGCATCGGCCGGATATGCCCGGACGGCTATGGCGGCCGTCTTCCTTTGGCCTTCCAGCTTAACGACATCGCCCTCCCTGATGCCCAGCTCGCTCATGCTTTTGGAGTCTATCCTGACTATCCCTCTTCCAGATTCCGTCCTGTCGGTCAGCTCACCGACCTTCAAGCTTATTTCCTTTTGCTCCATCCGCATCACCTTGTCTGCATTACCTTCAATTATTACCTTGAATTATTAACTATTAACTGATATTTTAACATATTCTTATTCTTTAACTAATATTTTTTCGCCTTTATTTTTTCACCTTCTCCTTTGTTTCCCGTATCCTTATTCCCTGATTTCCCTGATCCTTAATATTATCGAGTGCCTGGTCTTGATTACCTCAACCCTCGGCTCACGCCGGACGACCTCGATTATCCTGATGTACTTCCGGATTGTCACGTTATGGATGCCCGTCTCCTGCGACAGCTCGTTGATGGAGAAAGGCCTGCCCTTTTCAAGGGCGCTGAATATCTCCTCGATTATCTCCAGGGGGTCCTTCCTCATAGCAATCACTAGTATTAGTTAAGGTATAGCTGCTGTTCAAGGAACTGCATTGCAATTCTGGTCTTCATGTAGGCGCCCGGCCCGCTCCTTTTATCCCTCTTGTCGAGCTTCTCCTCATAGTACCTCTCTATCCATTTCGTTATGGGTCCGATGTCTACGCCTTTTTCCATTTTGATACCTCGACTGTATCCATGTTTTAGTGTATATGTCTATACATTTTGTATTATACTTCTATATATTATAGTATGTAGACCTTTATAAATGTTACGGTCCTGGGGCTGTGTAGAAATCATCCATAAGACAAAACAACATCTCAC
>Ga0315545_1000830_pt1 | contig 32089 bp, 28 predicted proteins | sample SalMarSW160210MG_FD_203096 | JGI IMG/M metagenome (GOLD analysis project Ga0315545, IMG submission 203096) | Salt marsh sediment microbial communities from the Plum Island Ecosystem LTER, Massachusetts, United States - Salt Marsh Sediment SW1602-10 ...
AGCAGTCCGGCCGCCGCTGTCGGTGATAATCGCCGAAGCTAATTTCATCGCCGGCACCCAATCCGGATCAGTCATATCAGTCACCAAAACCTCGCCTTTTTTAAATTTATCTATATCCTTCGCGTCCATTATTCTATTAACTTTTCCGGAGCCGATTTTGCTGCCCACCGATAAACCGATTAAGATAGGTTTTAGATTTTTAGTTTTAGTTTTAAATTGATAGGTTTCTAAAACATTGACATTTCTCCGGCTCTGAACGGTTTCCGGCCGAGCTTGAAGCATATAAAGTTTTCCGTCTTTGCCGTCTTTTGCCCATTCGCTGTCCATCGGTTTTTTATAATGGTTTTCAATTTCTAAAGACCATTTAGCCAAAGTTAAAATTTCATTATCGGTTAAAGATAATTTCTGGCGGTCTTTCAACGGCACGGAAACATTTTTTGTCGACCTGCTGCCTTTGCTGTAAATTAATTTTATTTTCTTTGAGCCTAATTTCTTCTCAATAATCGGTCTAAAACCTTTTTTAAGCGTTGTTTCAAAAATATAAAACTGGTCCGGCTCAACCTTGCCTTGAACGACATTTTCTCCTAAGCCGTAAGAACTATTAATTAAAACTACGTCCGGAAAACCACTTTCGGTATCGCAGGAAAACATTACGCCGGATGAACCCAAATCCGACCGAACCATTTTTTGAACGCCAACCGATAATGCAACTTTTAAGTGCTCAAAACCATTTTCTTCGCGATAAACAATCGCCCGATCCATAAAAAGCGAGGCAAGGCACTTTTTGACCGCCTCAATCAATTTTTTCTCTCCAGAAATATTTAAAAAAGTTTCGTGCTGGCCGGCAAAAGAAGCTTCGGGGACATCTTCGGCTGTAGCACTGGAACGAACCGCCACTTCCAAATTCGGTTTTTTATATTTTTTAGATAATGATCTATAAGATTCGCAAATTGCATCCTTCAAATTATTGGGTAACTCGGCTTTTAAAATTAAACTTCTTATCAAGCGGCCGCGCTTTTGTAAATCATTTATATTTCTTACATCAAGATTCCTGAGAATCAATCTTAATTTTCCTTTTAAACCGGCTTTTTCTAAAAAATAAAAATAGGCTTCACTGGTGGTGGCAAAACCATCGGGGATATTAAGTCCTTTCGGCGCCAAATACCTTATCATTTCTCCCAAAGAAGCATTTTTCCCGCCCACTATCGGGACATCTTTGATGGTGATTTCCTTGAATTCTTTAATAAGTTTCATTTCCTTAATATTACTCTTTTGGCGAGTTTAGGACAAGTATTAAATCTGACACATTAAAACTATTTTTATCCGCAAAAATTAAATCGCCGGTTTTTTTGAAAAAATTAAATGAATCGTGATTTTTTAAAAATTCTTTTGGATTAAGCTTTAATTTTTTGGATTTTTCCATGGTTAAATAATCGCCAATCGCTCCGGCCGCTTCAGTATTATCTCTTCCGTCAGAAGCAAAACTTATAAATACATAATTAGGGTTTGGGGCATAGACTATCCCTCCTAAAACTGCTTCCTGATTTCTCCCACCCTTACCTGACTTTGAACTTTTTAATGCGACTGTTGATTCTCCGGCTGCTAAACTAATTTCACCTGATTTTATTGCTTTGATTAATGAGAGTAGGATTGTCTTCGCCTCGCCTTTTAATTTATCTGAATAAATTTTTGGCTTAAGCTTTAATTTTTTCGCTTTCCCCGCCATCGCCGAAAGCGCATCTCTATTGCTGACAAATAGAATATTTTTCACATTTTTAAAATATTTTTTTTCTTTCGGAGTTTCTAAAATTTGGAATTTGGGAGTTGGAATTTGGAATTTTCTCAAAACCCTTTCCGCTTCTTTTTTAGTGGTTTTATCAAAAACCGTTGGTCCGGAAGCGACCATTGATAAATTATTAGCCGGCACATCGGAAACAATCAAAGAAATAAGAGTCGCCGGATAAGCCGATTTCGCTAAGCCGCCGCCTTTAATAATTGAAAGGTGCTTGCGAATCGTATTGAGTTCTGAAATATCCGCGCCAGCTTTGGTTAATTTTTTAAAAACTTCCTTAGAAGCTTTTAGCTCAGCAGATGAACCACATAATAAAGCTGACCCGCCGCCGCAGATAAAAGCGATAATTAAATCGTTTTCACCGGCATTTTTCGCCAACTTAATAATTTCCTGAGTGGCTTTGACGTTTTTTTGAGACGGTAAGGGATGAGAGCCGATGAGAATTTTAAACTTTGATTTTTGATTTTTGATTTTTGATTTTTCAACGTCCAATGCTATTCCCTTTGTTAATTTACCGCCTAAAATTTTGGCTAAAGATAGAGAAGCCAAAGCCGAGCCCTTACCGATACCTAAAATAAATACTCTTTTAAAATTATCCAGCTCTAATTCCAAGTGATGAACTCCTTTTTCTTTTCGCCCATCTTTTTGTTTTTTCTTGCTACCGCATGCGGTAGCAAGATTGATTGTTAAACGGCCGTTTTTAAATTTTATTTTTTGGAGAACTAATTTTTTAATGCTTATTGCTTCGTATCCGGCGTTCGCGATCAAAAGCGCTTTTTTACGAAGCAAGCTCGTGGCTAATTTTTCAGAATTAATGATCATATATTTATTTTACTATTTTCTACTTCTCATGGCACTTTTTGAACTTATAGATAATCTGTAGGGGGTACTTGACAAATTATGTGAGGTATGCTATGCTTATATTTAGTAAGTGTCACCACTCGCTCATAAGCAAAAAGTGAGCTGAAGTGCCACTAAACAAACGAATTTCCGCGTTAATACGCGGCCAAGAAGGAGTTTATTCGGTTAAACTCCTTTTTATTTGCTTTTATGACACTTTTTATATTTCTGTGGTGCCCCATGTGAATAAATAAGGGCTATTAAGTCTCACTTATTGATTTCTCAGATTTTTTGGGAAAAAATCTGAGAAAGTGGAGGAAATGAAGAAAATGAAGAAAATTTAGATAATTCCATTTATTATAATACTTTCCCAGAAATCCTAAAAAACCAAGAAAACCCAAAAATCCTAAAAAACCGCGCCAATCAATTTTTTTCATAAGCTTTTCTTAAAGACATTAATTTTAAGTTGGTTTGACCTTTTAATTAATTAAAATATTTTTTTATATTTCTCTTCGTTCACGCAAGATTTTTTCGGCTTTTTTGATGTCTTCCGGATAACCGATTGGAAGCCATAAACTAGATTTAACGGCAAAAATTTGATGACCGTTTCTTATCATTTTTGAAACTGCGTCGGATAAATAATATTCTCCGTTAGAATGCGACTCTACTTGGAATTTGAAAATTTTAGAATCCAAAAGAAGAACGCCAGTAGAAACAAGATTGGACGGAGGATTTTCCGGTTTTTCAATAATTTCGGTGATAGTATTGTTGTTATTTAGGCGCACTACGCCAAAATTTTTGGGGTTTTCCGCTTCGTCCACTATTAAAGCACACTGATGTTTTAAACAATTTTCTATTCCTTCTCGACCGTGAATATCATCAGCATAAAGGATTAAAAATCTTTCGTCTTTTTTAATTAAGGATTCACAAAGCTTGAGGGCGTGATATGTTCCTTTTGGTTCTTTTTGCCAAACATAACGGACTTGTTTCCCTAAAAATTTATCTCCGCAATAATTTTTAATCTGTTCGCCCAAATAGCCAATGATTAAAATAAGTTCGTTTATTTCGTCCGGTAAACGCGAAACTATATGTTCCAAAAGAGGCCTCCCGCCAACTTTTAGGAGTGGCTTCGGGGCTTCTAATGTTAAAGGTCTCATTCTTACCCCTTCTCCTGCCGCTATAATAATCGCTTTCATATTTTATTCCCCATCGCTTCTTATTTTTTAATTCCAACCCAAAGTTGTTCGGAGTTTATTTTTGTGCTGATTTCGGCGTCAAATTTGTCGGTCTTTGCGAAAAATATATTTTCCGCGTTAATTTCTTTTTTAAACCCGTTTAAATCAGCTTCCATTATTTTTTGGAGCCGAGGCACGGCTTCTATCCATAAATGGATTCTGTCTTTCGGCTTATAGCCGGCTTCCTGCCTTAAATCCTGGACTAATCTTATCAACTCTCTTTTCGTTCCTTCCACTTCAAGTTCCGGCGTTATTTTGGTATTCAGTTCAATTTCTCCGCCAATTTTAGAATCAAAAATAATTTCTTTAACATTGATTTCGTCTTTTAAAATATTTAATAAATCGATTTTATTTCTTAATTCCGCCTTCTTAATTTTTAATTCCGCCAACGGCTGCCTTACTTTTATCTTGACCCCAGCTCTTTTTGCCAACGCTAAGGTAGCGGTATCCCGCAGTTCTTTCATCGCTATTAATAATTTTTTATCTATTAATTTTTTATTAATTTTCGGCCATTCTTCAAGATGAACAGAGGTGCCAATTTTTAACTCGTTATAAATCGCTTCGCTAATAAAAGGCGTAAACGGCGCCAACAATTTAGCAAACTCAATTAAAATATATTTCAGAATTGCCGAGGCTTGTTCTAAATCTTTTTCGTTTTCGGGTTTTTGGAATCTTTTTCTGGAACGCCTGATATACCAATTGGATAAATCATCCACTAAATCAATCAAAAATCGGCTGGCTTCGGTAAGCTGATAATTTACCATTGCCTTAGAGATATTTTGATTTGCCTCATTCAGGCGGGCTAAAATCCATTTATCCAAAATATTCAAACTTTGAACTTTAAACTTCAAATTTTGAACTTTTTTATCGGCATATAAATCATAAAACTTTAATGAATTTATCAATTTAGCGATGACTTTTTGATAGATTTCTTTTACGCTTTTATCCGAAAATCGGTAATCCTCTCCCACAGCGGTTGAACTTATAAGGAAAAGACGAAGAGCGTCAGCTCCGTATTTCTCAAAAATTTCATCCGGCTCCGGGTAATTCATTAATTTTTTGGAAAGTTTCCGGCCGTATTCGTCCAAAATCAACCCATTAACAACAACATTTTTAAAAGCCGGTTTATCCTTGCCCAAGCCGATATTTTTTAAAGTTAGAGCGGCGGCTAAAACATGAAGCGTGTAAAACCAACCGCGGGTCTGGTCCAATCCTTCAGCAATAAAATCGGCCGGAAAAGTTTTTTCAACCACATCTTTTCTTTCAAAAGGATAGTGCCACTGGGCATAAGGCATTGCTCCTGATTCAAACCAACAATCAAAAACATAACTGACACGGCTCATTTCTCCCGAGCATTTTCCGCACTTGAGTTTTATCTCATCAATCTGAGGCCGGTGGAAATCCATATTTTCTGGGACCGGTTTGATGGAAAATTTTCTGATTTCCTTAAAAGAACCAAATGCGTCAACGTTACCGCATTTCTCGCACTCCCAAATCGGAAGCGGCGCGCCCCAAAACCGAGTCCGAGAAATCGCCCAATCTTTGGCTCCAGCCAGCCATTTGCCAAATCTTCCTTCCTTAAGATAAGCCGGTGCCCAATTTATTTTTTTATTATTCTTAACGAGTTTTTGCCTTAAAGCCGTAACTTCTACATACCAGCTTTTAATCGGGTAATAAATAAGCGGTGTGTCGCAGCGCCAACAGAACGGATAACTATGAGAAATTTCTTCTGTTCTATAAAGGAGGTGACGATTTTTTAAATCTTCAATGATTTTTTTATCTGCTTCTTTTACGAATAATCCCTCGCCGATAACTCCTTTTTTCATTTTCCCTTCTTCGTCAACCGTGATGACATCTTTAATATTCAATCCCGGTTCCTGAGTTTTTATTAAATTGAAATCATCTTCGCCAAAAGCCGGAGCAATATGAACAATGCCGGTTCCATCCTCGGTTGAAACAAAATCAGCGTTCAGAATAGAACCTTGAACCTTGAACTTTGCCTGCCTGCCGCCTGCCTGTCCGGTAGGCAGGGTAGGCACGGAACTTTGAACTTGATATAACTGTTCGTATTTAAAATCTATTAAATCTACGCCTTTATAACGTTCAATAATTTTATACGGCTCTTTTAAAACGCTTAATCGTGCTTCAGCCAAAATATATTCTTCGTTAGCTCCGATTTTAACTTTTACATAATCAATTTTTGGTCCCACGGCCAAAGCGACGTTAGCCGGCAAGGTCCAAGGTGTAGTTGTCCAAACGAGAAAATAAGATTTAGAATTTATTTGAGATTTGCCTCCCTTCGGGAGGTCTCCCGTAGGGAGAGAATTTGAAATTTGAAATTTTACATAAATTGATTCATCAGCCACATCGCGATAGCCCTGATTAACTTCAAAATTGGAAAGCGGGGTGCCGCAAGAAGGACAATAGGGCGTCACTCTGAAATCTTTATAAACCAAATCCAAATCCCATAATTTTTTAAAAACCCACCAAACCGATTCAATGTAAGAATTTTCCAAAGTCATATAAGAATTTTTATAATCAGCCCAGCGGCCGATTCGCTGCAGAGTTTTTTCAAAGAGAGGTTTTGTTTCAAAAACCGCTTTACGGCAAGCCTGATTAAATTTCTCAACGCCCATTTTTTCTATTTCTCTTTTATTTTTTATCCCCAATAATTCCTCAACATACTTCTCCACCGGCAAACCATGGCAATCCCAACCCACCCGTCTTTCCACTCTGTATCCTTTCATAGAGAAAAACCGCGTCACAATGTCTTTAATAGTGGTAGCTAAAAGATGGCCGTAATGCGGCTTGCCCGATAAAAACGGTGGGCCGTCGTAAAAAGAAAAAATCGGAATTTTAAAGTCTTTTTTGACGGATTTCTGGTAGATTTGATTTTCCTCCCAAAACTTCAGGATTTTTTCCTCAAGTTCTTTGGGATTAGAGAGTTTAGAATTGTCTAACATATATTAAGGATATATCAAATTAAGGTTTGATATATTAAGAATATAAAAAATTCGGCCTTTTTTCAATAAAATAAGAACGCTTTCCTGCAGGAAAGCGTTTGAAAAATGAAAATTGCTTCTCAATAACAAATGCCTTCCTACATCTTCTCCGGCAGAGAAATGCCTAAAATTGAAAAGGTGTTTTTGAAAATTATAAGCACCGCGTTAATTAAAGCGAGCCGGGCTGAGGTTAATTCTTTGTTATCGGTGACGATCCTTTCCTTCTCATAAAAATTATGAAATTCTTTGGCTAAATCCATCGCGTAGCGGATAATCATTTGCGGGTTGTAGCTTTTAGCGGCTTCTTCAATAATCTCAGGAAATTTCGCCAAAACCAGCATCAAATCCGAATCTTCTTTGGTATCTAATAATTTTAAATTTATTTGAGATTTGGTTTTTGGTGCTTGAGATTTCCGCAAGATGGCTTGTGCTCTGACTCCGGCGTACTGGACGTAATAAACCGGATTTTTCATTGATTTTTCTTTTGCCAAACCTAAATCAAAATCCATATGCGTATTCGGAGAATGCATTAAAAAGAAAAATCGCGCCGCGTCCAAACCAATTTCTTCAATTAAATCTTTTAAGGTTATGTACTCTCCTTTTCTCTTGGACATTTTTACTTCTTTGCCTTCGTTAACTAATCGGGCAAATTGAGTGATAATTATTTTTAATCTTTCGTTCGGCAATCCCGATGCTTTTAAACCGGCCATCAAACGCGGTTTATAGCCATGATGGTCAGCCCCCCAAATATTTATTACCTGGTCAAATTTTCTGGAAACCAATTTATCCAAAAGATAAGCCAAGTCCGAGAGAAAATAAGTCGGTTCAGCCGTACTCCTTACCAGTACCCGGTCTTCATTATCGCCAAATTCAGAACTTTTAAACCAAACAGCGCCTTCTTTCTCATAAATTAATTTTTTGGTTTTTAATTCTTTTAATAACTTTTCAGTGGCTTTTGTTGTATAAAGCTCTTCCTCGGAAAACCATTTATCAATTTTTATCTTTAAATCTTTCTCTATAAAATCCTTGTTTTCTTTTTGAACTTCTTGAGCTAAAAGATAGCCGGCTTCGCTTTCGGTCTTGGGTAGGAATTTTATCTTTTTGATTTTTTCTTCAATATACGGAGTTTTATAACTTTCTCCTTGACCGAGTGCGGTTTTACCAAGTTCTTTTATCTGATTGCTGACTTTCGCGTCATTAATATAGTATTCCCGAGCAACTTTATAGCCGGTGAATTCTAAAATATTAGCCAAAACATCGCCTAAAAAAGCGCCTCGGCCATTGCCGATGGTCAAAGGACCAGTAGGATTGGCAGAGATAAATTCAATATTTATTTTTCCTTTGTCCGCCGAAGCTTTAGCGTAGGAGGATTTTTGTTCTAATATCTCTTTCAGCTCTTGCTGAAAAATTTCCGGCTTGAGCCAAAAATTTATAAATCCCGGCTGTACAACTGTAGTTTCGTTAATAGAACTAATAAGGTATGTTGAAAAATTTGTTATTTGAGATTTTACCCCTTTTGCCACTTCGAAAGGATCTTCCTTTAATGTTTTTGCCAATCTCAAAGCGACATTGGTGGAATAATGTCCGAAATTTTTATTTTCGGGAGTAGAAATCTCTATTTCTATGTCTTCTTTTATTGATTCTTTTAAATAGTTGATAAGTTTTTCTTTCAGCATTAATTTTCATTTTAGCCCATAAAAGATTAAAATTAAAGCTAAGATGACTATCACCACCAATAAACGAGCTTATTTTGACTATCAAATCCTGGAAAATTACGAAGCTGGAATTGAATTAAGAGGATTTGAAGTTAAATCAATCAAAAACGGAAGAATTAATCTGGCCGGTTCTTATGCTGTTTTAAAAAATAATCAGCTTTGGCTTCTTAACACCGACATCCCTTCTTACCAGCTGAAAAACACGCCGGACGATTATGACTCAAAAAGAACCAGGCGCTTGCTCTTGAAAAAATCAGAAATTCAAGGATTAATCGGGAAAACTCATGAAAAAGGCTTGACTTTGGTACCTCTAAAAGTTTATACTAAAAACCGTAGAATCAAGATTGAAATCGGATTGGGCAAAAGACGAAAAAAGCAGGATAAAAGAGAACTGCTTAAAAAACGCGAGGATGAAAAGGCAATCCGAAAAATAGAATGAAATGGGAATGCATTGAATCGATTGCAGCACTTTTTAAAAATTGCAAGCCGAGGACGATCATCACCTCGTAAATCACTGGTCAAACAAAATAATTGCCAACAAAAATTTGGCACCCGCATTGGCTTTCGCTTAATGCGGCATCCGCTCTTTGTCGTTCAAGCTTAGAGGTTCGGGTGTTATAATTTGAACTTATTCCGATCCTTGCCGAAATCGGAAGACAATTTAGGCAAAAAGAATTTAGAAATTTTGTCCGACTTCTATTCTAGATTCTTCATTTAAATCGGACTAAGCTTGTAGAGATTTCTAAGGATTACTGCAAGACGCGGGTTCAACCCCGCCATTTCCACTAAATAATAAACTAAAGGTTTGATATATCAAAAGTTTATTTTGCTATAATAATTTTCAAAAACCATCGAATTTTATAGAAAAAACAATCAAATAACAGCAAGGGAGTTGAGAATTGTTGACGACCAAGGCAATAATCTTGGGGTGATGCCGCTTGAGGCGGCATTAAAATTAGCCGTGGAAAAAGGAGTAGATTTGATAGAAGTCGTCCCCAAAGCCAATCCGCCGGTCGCCAAAATTATCAGTTTTGACAAATTCCGTTATCAAAAAGAAAAAGAAGAAAGGAAAAAAGAAAAATCCTCAAAAGTCCACGAATTAAAACAAGTTCAGATTTCTCTGGCCGCTGCCAAAAACGATCTTGAAACAAAAGCCAGAAAAATTGAGGAATTTTTAACGAAAGGACACCCGGTTGACATTCTTTTAAGACTCAGAGGAAGAGAAAAATATAATAGGTCTTTCGCTTTGGGAAAATTAAAAGATTTTTTGAAATTTATCACCGGTGAATATAAAATAACCAAAGATGTGAAACCTGGCGGCCGAGGGCTGTCAATCCAAATAGCGAGGAAACAAAAACATGAAATCTAGCGTCAAAAATAGAATAAAAGTCACCAAAAAAGGGAAGCTTCTCAGAAGAAGAAAAATGGGACAAAGTCATTCTCGAGCCAAACAAACAAATACCCAAAAAAGACGCAAAAAAGGCATGCGGTCTTTGAATATAAAAATGAAAAATCTTAATAATTTTTAAATTATATGCCAAGAGTAAAACGAGGAAAAATTGCCACCAAAAAACGAAGGAAAATTTTAGGATACACCAAGGGTTATAAATGGGGAAGGAAATCCAAAGAAAGGGCCGCCAAAGAAGCATTACTTCATGCTTTGCCGAGAGCTTTCCGCGGCAGAAAAGAAAAAAAGAGAAACTTCCGCGCTCTTTGGCAAACTCAAATTAACGCCGCGGTTCGAGAGCACGGATTAATTTATAATAAATTTATCGCTGGTTTAAAAAAGAAAAATATTATTTTAGACAGAAAAATTCTGGCTGATTTAGCTCAGAATAATCCGGAAGTTTTCAAAAAAATAGTTGAAGCGGTAAAATAAAAAGTTTTTTATTTGCTTGATCCACCACGTAAAATTTTATGTGGAAGATTGACATAAAAAATCAAAAATTATATAATCGGTATATAATTAGTTTGTTATTTTAACAATTAAAAAAGAAGGAGGAAAAACACATGGTTTATCTGTAAAAGCAAGAGTAAACGAAAGGCGAAGTTTATTGGTAAAAAGAAAAAAAGGAGGAATAAGTGAAAAGAAGCAATAATCATAAACCGAAAGAAGAAATAGAAAAAGGACACCACGAAAGAATTTTAAGAAACGATGTGTTACTGTCACGTTTAAAAAATAGTAAAAATAAATATATTAAATATAGACTGCTGATGCTGATAAGAAAGGGAACCCCAGAATAAAAATAAAATTTAAACCTAAAATTTAAAAACCCTTTGAGCTTATAATCAAGGGGTTTTAATTTAGAAAATTACTTAAAATATTCGAGAAGGTATTCTAAAGATTGTGTGTTAATAATATCTTTTTTTTCTGCCCATCCTCTCCGGGCTTGAGAAATTCCGTATCCGATAAAATGCAATTGATTGATATGATGAGCATCGGTATTAATAATCATTTTTACGCCAGCTTCTTTGGCTTTTTTAATATAAACGTCTCTTAAGTCCAATCTTTCGGGATAAGAATTTATTTCCAATATCGTCCCGGTTTCTTTGGCGACTTTTAAAATTTCATCAAAATCAATTTGATACTCGTCTCTCTTTTGGATTAACCGGCCGGTAGGATGGGAAATAATATCAACGTTTCTATTTTTCATTGCGGTGATTATCCTTTTTGTCATTTTGTCTTTTGTAATTTTAAATTGAGAATGAATTCCAGCAATCACGTAATCAAGTTTTTCTAAAGCTTCATCTTCAATATCAATCGAACCATCCGGCATTATATTAGCTTCGCAACCTTTTAGTATTTGAAATTTGAAGTTTGAAATTTGTTTGGAATTTGAAATTTGGATTTTGGAATTTAGCCGGTCTATTTCTTTATTGCGTTCCTTCAGTTGTTTTTCATCCAAGCCGTTTTCAATCCGCAAAAATTTAGTATGGTCGGCAATGCCGATGTATTCATAGCTCATCGCCATCGCGGCTTTGGCTATTTCTTCAATGGAATTTTCTCCGCCATTCCAATCAGAATGACAATGTAAATCCCCTTTAATATCTTGATAGCCGATTATTTTCGGCAAAGCATTTTTCTGAGCCGCTTCAATCTCGCCGGTATTTTCCCGGAGTTCGGGCTCCATTATTTCCATTTTTAATTTTTTATAAATTTCTTCTTCGGTTTTCCCGGCAATCATTTTTTTGCCCTTAAACAACCCATATTCATTCAATTTCAAACCCTTATTAACGGCAATCTGGCGCAAAACAATATTGTGCTCTTTTGAGCCGGTAAAATACTGCAGAGCCGAACCATAACTTTTTTCCGGCACCACCCTTAAATCAACATCAAAACCTTCTTTTCTCCTGATAGAAGCTTTGGTCGGGCCTTTTGCCCAAATTTTCACGACTCCCGGCACGGAAACGAAATAATCAATTATTTTTGACGGCTTTGAAGAAGCAACTAAAATATCAACATCGCCGATAGTTTCTTTTCTACGCCTGACCGAGCCAGCCTCACTGACGCTTTTTACTTCTTTAAGGCTTTTTAAACCACCGATAATTTCTTGAACTGTTGGCAAAATACCTCCCAATAAAAATCTCCCTTTTTCTCTTTTTAAAAAGGATATGCTTTGGAGAATATTTTTTTCGGTTTTTTCTCCGAAATGAGGAAGATTTCTGATTTTCCCGGCTTTGGCGGCCCTTTCTAAATCTTTTAAATTCTTAATTTTTAATTCTTTCCAAAGCGCTTTAACCATTTTGGGGCCGATGCCTTCAACCGCAATCAACTCTTTAACATCAACCGGATACTTCTTTTTATATTGTTCGTAATATTTAATTTCCCCGGTTTTCAGATATTCTTCAATTTTTTCCGCGATACTGACGCCAATCCCGGGAATTCTTTCCAATCCTTTTAATCCTTCTTTTTTATAAATATCATTTATGTCTTCAGTTAAGACTTCTAAAACCGCTCCCGCTCTTTCATAAGCGAAGGGTTTAAACGCCTCGCCGTCCATCTCTAAAAAAATGGCGAAGTTATAAAAAATTTGAGCAAGCTCCTGATTAACCATAGAATGAATTAAAATGGTTTTTCGGCGGGCGGTAAACGCGGAGCAAATCCATTTCTTACAAAAATGGATTTGCGAATTAACAATAAAACTGAGGAAGATAAAAGGCCAAAAATACTAACTAAAACAAAAACGATTTTAAAACCGAAAACACTCGCTAACCAGGCACCGCAAATACTGGCAATACCGGCGGCAAGTCCCAAACTACTGCTCTCAATACTCCAAGAAAAAGCTTCTCTGCCCTTATCAACATGACGGGTGAAAACCGCATACCAAGATGGAACCACTGCCGCCATCGCGATAGCACGGGTAAATTCTAAAATATAAATATGCCAGGGTTGAGAAGAAAAAACATAACCCAAAGGAATTAAATTAGCCGCGTACATTCCTATAATCAGATAAATAAAGTCATCTTTTTCTCCATGGTTTTTATCCATTTGACGGGCAATAAATGGCTGGATAATTGATTTAGTAATCCAATAAATCGCAGCCACTATTCCTACTATTTTTAAACTCCCTCCTTGAATTTGTTTGGTCAAAAAAATGGCGAAAATCGGGCCAATCAACCCCCAACCCGATTGCAATAAAAAATCCGAATAAATCAGAGTTTTAATAACTTTATTTATTTTAATCATTTAATTTTCCGAAGCGACAAGAAATTTAAATTGATTGTCTTTAAAATCAATCTTTATTTTATCGCCTCTGATAATTTCGCCCTTTAAAATTTTATTTGCCAAAATGTCTTTAATTTTTTCCGAGATTACCCCCCGCAACGGCCGGGCGCCGAAAGACGGATCATAACCCAATCTCGCCACTTCTTTAATCGCTGTTTCGGAAAATTCCATAAAATAACCCTGCTCTTCCAGAGTTTTTACCAAATCGTCAAGATTTATTTTGGCGATAGAAACAATTTCATTAAGACTTAATTCCTTAAAAACGACTATTTTGGAAAAACGATTCAATAATTCCGGCTTGAAAAAATCAATCAATTTTTTCTTTAAATATTGAGCGATGGCGGTCATTGGCTCACCGGCGTCAAGGGCTTGTTTAATAATATCCGAATGAGCGTTGGAAGTGGCGATAATAATCGTATTCTGAAAATTAACAGTCCTCCCTAAGCCATCGGTCAGCCGGCCGTCGTCAAAAACCTGCAAAAAAAGATTCAAAATATCAGAATGACTTTTTTCAAATTCATCAAGTAATATCAAACAATAAGGTTTTTGCAATACCGCTTCGGTCAAGCTTCCTATAATTTTCCCGTCCGGCGAACCGATAAATCTGAGAATACTTTCTTTGGTTTGATATTCGCTCATATCAAATCTGACCATCATTTCTTCGGAACCAAATTGAACCCGAGTTAAAATCTTCGAAAGTTCGGTTTTACCGACGCCAGTAGGACCCACGAACAAAAAGTTCGCAATCGGTCCTTTGGAACGCGCTAAGCCGCTGCGGTATTCTCGGAGAGCGGTTGAAACCGCTTTTACCGCTTCTTCTTGGTCTATTAATTTTTGATGAATGATTGATTCTAAATTTAATAGTTTTTCTGATTCTTCCTTGCCGGGTTTGTATAAAGGAATATTAATTTTTCTTTGGGCTACTCTTAAAACATCTTCAGCTTTCAATATTTTTTCCCCTTTCTGGCTGCTATCCGCCAAAGCTTCTTTTAAAAGATCTTCGGCGCTGGCTGGTAAAAGTTTCTGACGGAAATATTTATGGGCTAAAATAACCGCTTGTTTGATAGCGGAAAAACTAAATGCCATTTTATACTGATTTTCCAAAATTAAGGCGTCATAAGTTAAAATTCTGACTGCTTCGTTTTCAGAAACCTCTTCAACATTGATTATTTCAAAGACACTTGATAACTCGCTTCTCGGCTCAATCAATCGTTTATGTTCTTGAGGAAAAACCGTAGCCACCAACGGAAAAGCATTGGAAAAAATAAAAGGCAAAAGTATTTCTGAAGCGTTTAAATGAGCTTCGCCAGAGGTTTCAATCAAATTATCAATATTGGGAACATATAAAATAATATTCCCGGCATCAACAATCTCGTTCATAATGGTGTTAACTCTTAAAGCCACTTCGTTCGGCGTCCCGCCCGAAACCAATTCCGAGGCGTTTAAAGAAACCAATCTCCTGTCAAAAAGCTGAGGAGGGACATCGTCTTTTAAAATATTGAAAACTAAATGAGCCACCAAAGTTTCTTTTCCGCTCCCGGCTTCGCCAACCAAAAGCGCGTTTGGTTTGGTAGTTCTGGATAGAATAGTTACCATCTGTTCGTATTCTTTTTCATGGCCGATTAAAAAACCAACTCGTTCACTTCTGGCGAGTTCTGTAAAATCAATCCCAAATTTGTCCAAAGTCGGTGTCGGCCGGGAAGTCCAGGCGCGGTTGACTGTCCGATGCCTCTTCGGTTTATAAGGCCTTTGGGCAAAACCTCCGAGCGTTACCGGGCTTTTTTTAAAGAAATTAAATTCACTTTTAAATCGGCTTAAGATTAAGGCGTTGTTCAAATCTTCCGGCTCAATGGAAAAAAGATAAAAAAGCCGAGCGATGTTCTTATCGCCTAAAAATACCAGAGAAGAAAAAATTTCTTTCGGCTCAATATACTTGCTCTTATTTCCTATAGCTTGGTTGAAAGCGCTTTGTAAAAGAATTTTGATTTTCTCTATTAATTCATCTTTGGTTTGTTCGGTTTTTTCTTTTTGACTGGCCGCAATCATTTCATCAACTTTATTGATAAAATCCTGGAGTGAAACGTCCATTCGCCAAAGCCCCTCTCGTATTTCTTTTAGCTCGCTTAAAAGTTTAATTAAATGAAGATAAAAATTTCCCTCTAAAATCAACGTTTTATCAAAAGCCTTTTCCAAAATAGCTGAACTGGCTGGCGTAAGATACGAATAAAAATTGATTTCTTTTTGATTTTTTTCGTCTAAATCAAGCAGGGAATTTTTAGCTTGGCCAAGATGGAAAATTTTATCAAGCAGAAAAACAGAAAATAACACCCCAAGCCAAAAAAGCCATTTGATATCAGACAATAAAAAACTGACGGCGGCGATAATGAAAATAAAAAAGAGACAATAATAAATTATCCGCAGAAAAGAACGCAGCCAAAAAGGCAACGCCAAATATGGATCTTTAAAACAAGTTTTCGAAATTTCCTTTGCCATTGAAAAAAATTTGATAAATGATAAATAACGGAATAATTAACCAAACTAAATAAATAGCGATGGCTAAAATAATTATTATTGTGTAAACGATAAAGCTCAAAAAAATACGGCTACTCCTAAAGAAAAAACCCAAGGTATAGCCGATAAATGTTCGATCCTGGTAAAGAGGTTTAAAAAGATGCTTTAAAATGATTTTAAAAGCAAAAAATCTGTCTAAATTTTCCAGAATCGAAATTAAAGTATGGCCAAAAAAATAAGAGCCATCAACATACCAATGCCTGAAAAAATCGGTTATTTGAGAAAAAGAACGATTAAGAATATAAGCCATTACGATGATTATAGCAAATCTTGATTTGATATATCAAAAATATAGCAGACCAAAGTCTGATATATCAAAGATATAGCAATTTTATCAGCTCAAACCAAAAAGTTGATTAACGTTCTGAGTCGTTTTTTCAGCCACTTCTTCTAAAGAAACTTCTTTAATTTCGGCGATTTTTTTAGCGACTTCAACTACAAAAGCCGGCTCATTTCTTTTGCCGCGAAAAGGCACTGGCGCCAAAAATGGCGCATCGGTTTCCAAAAGGATCTTTTCTAAAGGAATTTTTTTTATAAGATTGTCGTAATCCCGAGCATAAGTGATAATTCCGGTAAAGGAAACAAAAAGCCCCAAATCCAAAAGTTTTTTCGCTTGAGATAAGCGACCCGAAAAACAATGAACCACACCCTTAAACTTTCCTCCCTCATTTTTGTAGCCGGAAAGAATTTTTATTAAATCATCATAAGCGCCGCGGCAATGAATCGCCACCGGTTTATTTAATTCTTCCGCTAAAGACAAAAATCTCAAAAAAAATTCTTTTTGCCTGATTTTAGTTTCTTCATCACTTTCTAATCCTTTGTAATCCAAGCCAATTTCTCCAATACCGACAACTTTCTTGTCTTTTGCCATTTCTTTTATTGATTCGAAATCCGTCAACGCTTTTTCATAATTTTTTATTTCTCCCGGATGAATGCCGATTACCGAGAAAACATTGTCATATTTTCTGGAAAGTTCTATGGATTTTTTTGCTGATTTCAAATCGCAGCCGATATCAATAATTTTTTTAACGCCGGCTTTATCGGCTTTGTCCAAAACCTTTTCTAAATCATCGGCAAATTCTTCCATGTTAAGATGGCAGTGAGTGTCAATAAAAGCCATAAAAATTATTTTATCCTTGGAAAAAGAGTTTCTATATTTTTAACTTTCAAGCTTTTTTTACCAAACTCAATTTGACTAAGGATTTTCTGTGATGTTTGAGGCAGAAATGGGCTTAAAAATTCTGCTGTTTTCACTAAAATAAGCGCTAAATTGCCAAGTTTTTCCTCTTTTTTCCCCGCGTCTTTTATTTTCCAGACCTCGTTTTCATTAAGATATTTATCGCCAAAACCAATTAATCCCCAGATTTCCGCCAATGCTTCGTTAAATTTAAATTCGCTGAGTTTTTCATTAATAATTTTTTCGGTCTGTTTTATTTTTTTATCAATTTCTTTGTCGGGCCGGATAATTTCAATTTCTCCGATTTCCTTGATTAAAGTTAAAACCCGGCTATTATAATTTCCCAAGCCATTGGCTAAATCCGCATTATAGCGTTCTTCAAATTTTTTATAACTGAAATCTCCGTCTTCGCTTGGAGAAATTCCTCTAAGAAGATAATAACGGACAGCGTCAACGCCGTATTTCTCAACCAATTCAAAAGGGCTGACAATATTATTCAAAGTCTTTGACATCTTTTTCCCTTCAACCGTTATAAAGCCGTGGACAAAAATTGATTTTGGCAAGGGCAATTTGGTTGACAAAAGCATGGCTGGCCAGATTAAGGCGTGAAATCTTAAAATATCTTTCCCAATCATATGAAGGTCGGCTGGCCAGTATTTTCTAAAATTTTTTTCATTATCAGAACCATAGCCAATCGCCGAAATATAATTTGTTAAAGCCTCTCCCCAAACATAAATCGTCTGAGTTTCGTCGTCCGGTGCCGGAATCCCCCAGAATAAATCTTTTCTTGGCCTTGAAAAACTAATGTCTTCTACGCCCTCTTTTATGAACGCTAGTACCTCGTTTTTCCGTGTTTCTGGAATAATTTTCAATTCATCGTTTTTAATTCTTTTTTCTATTTCCCGAGCGTATTTTGAAAGCCGGAAAAAATAATTTTCTTCATTTATAATTTCGGGTTTTGTGCCGTGATCAAGACATTTTCCGTCAACCAAATCTTTTTCCGTAATAAACGCTTCATGCCCAACGCAATAAAGTCCCTGATATTGCTTTTTATAGATATCTCCGCTTTGAACCAATGCCCGCCACATTTTTAAGACTCCGGGCCAATGGCGTTTTTGGTCAGTCGTTCTGATAAAATCATCCCAGGAAAGATTTAAAAGATTTTTTAAAGCCCGGTTTTTTTCTGCAATTTCATCAACAAAAACCCTGGGTTTTTTACCTGCCGCTTCTGCTGCTCGGGCTATTTTTGTGCCATGTTCATCAGTGCCCGTAAGAAAGAAAACATCAAAACCAGCCTGACGATAATAACGCGCCACGACATCTGCCTGAATAGATTCAAACGCAAAACCAATATGAGGCGGGGCGTTCGCATAGGCAATTGAAGTTGTTAAATAAAATTTTGCCATTTACGGATTTTATTGCTCTTTTGCCGCCAGCTCTGTTTTACGCTTGGAGAAATCTTCGGTTATTTCTTGTATAGTCACTGTTATCGGAACCGCTAAAAGCACTCCGACCCAAGAGGCAATCGCATAGCCGGCCAAGAGCGATAAAATAACTATCGCCGGATTAACGCCGATGGTTTTTTTCATTACCAAAGGCATTAAAATCTGGGATTCAAATTGCTGGATAGCGATAAAAAGAATAATCACATAGACAGCCAACATCCAAGATTTAGAAAAAGCCAGAAAGACAGCAATGGCTCCGGCGACAATCGGACCGGCCATCGGCACTAATTCAAAAATGCCGGCAGTCACGCCTAAAAGCAAATTATATTTTACCCCCAAAAACCAAAGGCCAAAAAAAGTTAGCCCGCCGACAATAGCGCTTAGAAAAAGCTGGGCTTGGAGCCAACGCCCCCATTTCTTATTTATTCTTGAATAAACATCTATAACCCGACTTTCATATTTAGCCGGCAAAATCGCTCTAAAGAAATTTTCCACTCCGTTTTTATTGACGGCCAAATAAAAAGTTAAAACAAAAACCACGATTAAAAGCACGACATTGCCGAAAATACGGCTGGCAATATCCATAAAAGACTCGTTGCCGCTCAGCAAAGCATTAACTAAATTTTCCTGTCCTTTGCTTAAATCAATTAAAAGTTGGAAAGACCCGGCTGGCTGCAGGAAAAACGGCAATTTTTCTTCCAGATGAGTAAGAAAATCTTTGAATTCAATGGCGGCAATAGGAATAATACTATAGAGTAAAACCGTTAAAATCGCCAGGCAAACAATAAAAATCATCAAAACCGCCAAGGCGCGAGGGAATTTTCTCTTTTCAAAAAATAAAATAATCGGGTCAATCGCCGAAGCGAAAACGATTGCCAAGAAAAAAGCAAAAAAAGCTTGGCGAGCAACGATAAAAATCGTTATAAAAATAACCATGATAAGAACTCGCCACAAAGTTCCCCAAGAAATGTCGATGATTTTTCTCTCCATTTAAAATAACTTTATCAAAATTTCAGGACTTTTTCAATTTTCCCTTGGTCTTTCTGAGGACCGATTAAAGCGAGATTAAGCTTTGAATTCTGAAAAATATCTTTTGCTACCGCCTGGATTTCTTCTTTGGAAACCACCTGAATTTTTTTGCTTATTTCTTCGGGCGTCATTATTTCTTCTTTTAAAATTTCCTGCCCTCCGTAAAAACTGGCCAATTCGTCAGAGCTTTCCAACCCCAAAAATAGATGACCGATAAGATGATTTTTTGCTGTTTGGAGCTCATCTTTTTTTACTGCTTCTGTTTTTATTTTATTTAATTCTTCAATAATAACTTTAGTGATTTCTTCTACACGATTATTGTCAATACCAGCAGAAATTGCCAGATAACCGTGGTCTATCAATAAATCACTTTCTGAACGAATATAATAGCAGGCGCCAAGTTCTTCTCTAAGTCTTTGAAATAATCGCGAGCTCATTCCCCCGCCTAAAATATCGGAGAGCAATTTTAAAACAGATCTTCTTTTATCAAAAATATTATAAGCCCTTACGCCTAAAATCAAATGGGTTTGGTCTAATATTTTTTCTTTTGTTAAAATCCCCGGCTTATTTTGAATGTCTTTGGTCGGGACTTTAATTTCCCTTTTTTCTTCCCCGATATTTTTAAAATTTTTCTTGATTAAATTAATAACTTCATTTTCTTTAATTTCTCCGGCGACCACTACGGTTGTAGCGTCGGCTAAATAATGTCTTTTTCGATAATCTACAATGTCATCGCGGCTTATTTTTTTAACAATTTCTTTGGTGCCGGCAACAGACCATCCGGCCGGCTGATCTTTATAAAGCAACTTAACGAAAAGTTCCTGGACTTTTTGCATCGGGATATCTTCATACATATTAATTTCTTCAATAATAACTCCTCGTTCCTTCTCAATTTCTTTTGGGTCAAAAATGGGATTAATGTAAAGGTCGGCGACAATCTCTAAAATTTTCTCAAAATGCTGCGGTAAGGCCTTGGCAAAATAACCGGTTAATTCATTACTTGTAAAAGCATTATAAAGCGCCCCTAAATGGTCTAATTCGGCTGTGATGGATAAACTTGTCGGTCTTTTTTTTGTTCCTTTAAAGCAAAGATGCTCTAAAAAATGGGAAATGCCATTAATCTCTTTTGTTTCATATTCGGAGCCGGTAGAAGTAAGAATTAGAGCCGTGGTTGAAAAACTGTCCTCTTTCGGAACCAGTATTATTCTTAATCCATTTTCTAAAATAATTTTTTTATACATGCCAAATTTTATTTATTTTCTTTTTTATTTTATGTCCTTTGCAATGGCTTAAAACCCCAAAATACGACTGCAAACTCTGATTAAAAGATTTTTCTAGTATTAAACCGGTTCTAAAATCCCGGTATTTGATTTTTATTTTCTTTAAAATTCTCTTTTTTGTTTTTGTCCGTAAAAGCCAGCAGTAAGGCAAAATTACATAGCCGAGAAAATCTATGCCCTGATGATATTTTCTAATTATTATCTTATCTGAATGGAGCGACAACTTCAATCTATCTTTTAGAAAAGCGTTGATTACGGGAACTAAATTTTTTACATCTTCCTTGCTTTCTCCTAAAATCACGAAATCGTCGCAATAGCGAAGATAATATTTAACTTTCAATTGGTGCTTAACAAATTGGTCAAGTTCATTCAAGTAAATATTGGCAAATAATTGACTGGTGACATTGCCGAGCGGCAGGCCTTTATTGTTTTCTTTTTTATAACTTTTAATAATTTTTTCAATAATCCACACCGCATTATAGTCTTTAATTTTTTTCTCAATAAGTTCCAGTAAAATTTTTTGGTTAATCGACTCAAAAAATTTTCTAATATCGCACTTCAAGGCGAAAATGTTTCTGCGATTATTCCTGCTTAATTTTCGGCAAAATTGTTCAAGCCGCGAAACCGCCCGATGCGTTCCTTTTTTTGAACGGCAGGAATAAGAATCAAAAATAAATCCTTTGTCAAAAATAGAATACAAAATTCTAAAAACAGCGTGGTGTAAAACACGGTCGCGAACGCAAGCTTTATGGATTCTTCTTAATTTTGGGTCTTGGACAGAAAATGTCTTATAATTGGAGTGTTGGTAGATTTTGTTTTTTAGTTCTTGATGAAGCCCGAAGAGATTGTCTTCTAAACTAAATTCAAATTCTAAAACATCTGGCTTTTTTCTTTTTCCGCGTCGAAACTCCTTCCAAGCCAAAAACAAATTTTCAAGCGAAATAATTTCATCAAAAATATTATGACGAATTTTAATTCTTTTAAGACCCCCCCCCAACGGAATTAACATCCCTCTGGTTCATAGAATTTGTGAATTTTACAAAAAAATTTACTTGCTTTCCCCAAAAATACCCAAAAAAGACCGATTTGGTATTTTCCTAAAAATAGAAAATACTTGTCTTGAAATAATATCTTTAATAATCGCGGCTTCCTTAGAAACAAAAAATAATAAATTTCAGCTTTTAAGCCCGGCTAGAATAAAAACAGAAATTTTGAAGCGGCTGATAAGGATTGCCTACGAATTAAACATCTTACAAGAAAAACAATATATTGATATAGAATCAAACCTTCAGGAAATTTCTAAAATGATAAACGGCTGGATTAAGTATTTAAAATATTAGAGCCTCTAAAGAAGAAGCTCTAATATTGAAACTTCTACACGAGCACGCAAATCGTCATTACGATTGTCAGGATTGTACCAGTTGACCTTGAACTTGTCGTTGTACCAATTAGCGTTCGGCACATTACCATCGCTATCGCGCGAACCCGCTTGTTTTGCTTGGTTTCTTCTACCTCACCGATAATCTTTTCCAAGATTATCTGAGTTAGCCGATTCTTTATCGGAATGATTTATGAAGTATCGTTTTCCAAAAAAAACGAATCCTCTTTAAAACCAAGCAAGCAGTTTCTTTAATTTTGGCAAACCGCTATCGAGTACATAAATTTTTATTTATGTACTTGGCCGGTTGTATAAGCCAATAAGATTTTAATAAATTTTTCCTTTTTTAACAATCTTTCATAAAAAAATAAAACACCTGTTCGTTTTAAAACGAGCAGGTGTTTGAAGTGTACAAGTTGAAAGAAAAAAGTTTAAGAAACTGCTACACGAGCACGCAAATCGCCACCACGATTGTCAGGATTGTACCAGGAGACCTCGAACCCGTCGTCGTCCCAATCCGCGCTCGGCACAGTACCAACGCCAACGCGCGAACCCGCGCAAAGAGTAATATTCTGGATATCCAGATGTTTGCCGGTTTCCTTGAAGTATTTAAGCTCATAGAGGAACCTTTCTTCCAAGGTGATGCCTAGGATGCTTCTGTCTTTGAGCTGGTTAGCCGAGAGGTTTTTGAGTTCTTCATCAGCTTCAACCCGGTCTCTGAACCAAACAGCATAAGGATCATTTTTGGAAGTTCGTTCAGAACTAACGATTTCGTCAAGGTTTTTGTCCGTGTATTTCCAGCAAGGAAATAATTCTTTGCATTTATCATAGAGTTTCTGAGGGGTCATTCCTTGAGCTACGATGATTAAGCGGTCAAAACCTTTCCGTTTAGCTGGGATTTTAATTCCTGATAAATCTACTTTGAGATTAAATACCTCTTGGTAGAAATTTACCCAGTCAGAGAGAAAATTCTCTTTGCCAAAAGGGTTTTGTCCTTTTAAAAACATATCCAGTTCTTCTGGTGTTAGCGTTCCATGCTGCAACTTGTGACACAAATCTGCCATCATGCCAAGCACATTGCCCGGCACATCACCGACTATTTGTTTTTTCATAGTCAGCCTCCTTTTATTCTTTTTAAAAATTTAAAAGTACTTTTACTGGATAAAGCCAGCGCTTACTTTAGAATAGAATAGTTCCAAAGTATCTATATTATAGCATATTAATATATTATTTGTCAATCCCTTAAACTAAACGAGAAAATGATTTTTAGGAGCATCCTGAGCCGAGCGGGCATGGTTTCGAGCGAAACGAGAAGAGCGAGGCGAAGTATTAAGTGAACGAGCTCGCTGGGCGAGCGAACGGCTCCTAAAAATATTTCCGAGCGATCCTTACGGTTTCACCTTGCCGTCAATGCGATTAACGTAAGGGTCGTCAGCCAAATCGCTCGTTAAAGCCGAATCTTTGTTTTGCAAAATAAGATTATTGAAAACATCCGTAGCGCTAATAGTGGTTTCGCTCAAAAGCGGCATATAATTTTCGATTTGAGTAGTATTGGGCACGGCTTCCACTTGGAAAATTGCTTCTACGGCTTTGGAAACAACTCCTTTGGTTGCCAAAATTTCATCAATTATCCAATTAATTTCTTGAGTTCGTTCGTTATAAGTCGGCACTGATGAAACATTGCTTTTCACTTTATTAAGCCATTTCACGCCGCCAGCCAAAACGCCTTTCACTTTAATATTTTCTATGTCAGTTGAATAATTTTTAATAATCCAGTGGATGGTAAATTTGGTGGATTTATTAACTTTCAACGGCCAGCCGCTATTCACAAACCCCGATTGGCTGTCATTAAACAAAGCTTGACTGTCAATTTGAACCAAACCGGAAACTTCAACGTCAAAATCAGCCACTCCGATGGTTTTTTCCGCCGAAACGTAATAAGGAGTTGTCGGCGAAGTAATTTCGGCGTGAGCTTTCAAAACAAAATTCTTGTCGCTGATTTTTTTAATCGGGTAAGAAGACTTTGTTTTTATTGTGAAATCAACCGTGCCTCCTGCTCCCGGCATTAAATAACTGAAGCCAGAAATATTTGTGGCGGTCCAAGCAATGCTATTGTCTTTGGAATTAAAGGTGCCGCTGGTTTTCGGAGCGGTAAAATCAAACATTGCTCCCTTCAAACTGACTTTTAAAATAACATCTTTTAAGGCAGTGTCAGTGTTGTTTTTATAATTTATTTCATATTTCAAATCTTCACCTAAAGAAGCTACATAAGATGACTGGTTATTAATAATAAAATTAAGAGCCAGCGGCGAAGGAGCAATATTGATGTTTGATATTTTTTTGTTGATGATATATTTTTGGGCGTTAATCTTCGCTGAAATAATTCCTTCAATATTGAAGGAGGAATTCTCCTGGCCGTAAACCGTTCCACTGACCGTTAAATCGCCTTTATCGCCTTTTTTTAAATCACCTAAATTCCAAAGATTAATGGAGTCTACCGAAGAAGTACTGGCACCCTTAAAAGTGAAATTCTGGGGATATTTTAATTCAAGTTCTGCGCCAATAAAATCAAAGTCCGAAACATTTTCATAATCAATATTGATTTCAAATTCTTCGGAATTTAAAACTTTGACGGGCGTAGCAAGATTAAATCTTATCGCCGATTCTTTAACGTTTATATCGGCGGCTGTGTTTTTTTCAAAACGATTTTTTATATTCGGCGGATAATAAGACAAAAGAATATTGAAACGCTTGGCGGAATTCTCATCAGCCAAAGCTATAAAAGAAAATTCTTTTTCAAAAAAACTGCCGGCAACTAAATCGCCTAAGTCCTCGCTTAAAATTCTTTCAGACGGATTGCCGCCTTTGGCTACCACATTGTCGGGCAAATCAATGGAAATTTTAGCCTCCTTCAGGTCGGATTCAGAGGTATTTTGAAAATTAATTTTTAAAGGAAAGGGCACGCCGATTTGAACCTCTTTTTGTGTTTCAGCGGTAAAAATAATATCCTTGCTGGCAAAAAATTGATATAAATAAAAAATTAAAAAACCGATGGCGATTAAAACTAAAACAATTGCCATCCAGAAAAATCTTCGGGAGAAAACGCTAATTTTAGAGATTTTTTCTTCTAAAAGAATGTTTTTCTCGGGTATTTTCTCTTTTTCGGCCCAGCCCGAAGAAATCTTTTCTTCAAAAGTTTTTTTCTCGACTGGAGCGGTTGGTTCCCTTATTTCTTTTTTTTGATAAAGATTTTTTTCTAAATCTTCAAGTGCCATAATTAAAAACTTCTAAACTCTAAATTAATACTAATTCTTTTTCGGGGATTTTGGAAGAGACGGCACATTTTCCGCAGTAAAAAACCTGGTCTTTTTTGGAAAAATATCTGACTGGCTTTTTTTTGCACTTTTGGCAGGAAGCGAATTTCGGCGAAAAACCCAAGGCTTCAAAAATTAAAGAATAAGACGGCGTTCTTTTTTTATTGATAACTTCAAATGTTTTCAAAATTGCCTGCCAAAGCTTAAAATCGGGCTGTAATTCAAAAGTTAACTCTTTTATAAACAAAAGAAGGTTAACGGCTTGCTGATAAAATTTTTTTGACTTTACGGCTTCTCCCCTGATGATTTTTTTTATGAGGAGTGCGTCGGCTACCTGAAACCCATTTTTTTCCACTAACCTGACCTTAACCAAATTTAACGGCTCCAAGTGCCCGGCTAATTTTGAGGTTGGCTTATAAATTCCTTTAGCTTTAACAATAATCTTTCCGTAGTCCTTGGCATATAAATAAACCAAACCGTCAAAATCAACTTTTTTTTCTTTGTCCAACACCAATCCTTCGGTAGAGTATTCAAGCATTGAGATATTTTAACTTTTTCTTGGTTTAATTTCTACTTGAGGGGGGGGATTGACAAAAATAATCCCCTTTGCTATAATACGAATACAAAATAATTAACCCCGAGAGGGGTTTTTAGTTTGTCAAAAAATGAAAAAAGCTTTATTCTATTCGCTTATTTTAATAATCCTGTCCCAGCCGATAAACAGCGTTTTGCCGGCACAAGGAGAAAGTACTCCGCAAAACCTCCAAAATCAAAAAGAGGCTGTCTTGCCGAGTTTAAATAACGACTATTTATTAAATACAGCTAATCTGGGTTCTTATTTGGTTGTCCCGGTCACCGGCTATTCTTCAATACCGGAAGAAACCGATGAAACGCCTTTTATTACTGCTTCAGGTAAATATGTTGGAAAAGGAATTGTTGCGGCTAACTTTTTGCCCTTAGGAACAAAAGTTCGTTTCCCGGAACGATTCGGCAACCAAGTTTTTACGGTTGAAGACCGAATGAATAAACGTTTTTATAAAAAAATAGATATTTGGTTTGAAACCAAAGAAGAAGCAAAAAATTTCGGAGTCCAAACTCTTAAAGTAGAAATCCTTTAAAATAATCCGCTTTGGCTGCCGGTTGAACTAACTTTTTCTTCTTCTCTAAAAATTTTGATTTTACCATACTCGCCGTCGTAGCCCGGTTCAATATATAATTTCCTCTCTCTTACTCTTTTTATCCCTTCGGCTATCTGGGGATTAACAGATTTTTTAATTTCATCTATCGGAACTTCTAAAAGAATGCTGAATTCATTTCTAAAAGTTTTAATCAAATTTTCGTATTCTCCTTTCACTTTTTTAGAAGCAACGCCAACGCCGTAAACCGCAGAAATAACTTCATCAAGCGGTACTAAGTTATAAAAAGGCGTTCTTTTTTCGTCTTGATAACCAGCGGGCCTGTCCGCCAATTCATCTACCCGGTTCATCACGCCAATGGTTAATTTTCTGCCGCAAACTGGGCAAACTCCTTTATGTTCTTTTGTTTCCTCCGGAGAAAAAGAAATATTACAAGCGCGGTGGCCATCAAAATGATATTTGCCTTCTTCGGGGAAAAACTCAACGGTAGCGATAAATTTCCCCTTGTCGCGCGATTTGATGGTATTAATAATGCCTTGATAAGAAAGTTCGGTATCAAAAATATTGGCTTCCCGTCCGATTCTTTCCAAGCTGTGAGAGTCGGAATTGGAAATTAAAGAAACATTATCCAATTTTGAAAGCCGCCAGTTCATCGCCGGATCGCTGGAAAGTCCGGTTTCTATCGCAAAAATTTTATCCGTATATTTCCCAAAACATTCTTCCAGAGAATTAAAACCGCTCATTGAGCCGAAAACCGAAAACCAAGGGGTCCAGACATGAGCCGGCACAATCGCTGCCTCTGGATTGCTGTTAAAAACTATTTTCGCCAGTTCTTCGGAATCCAAACCTAAAATTGGCCGGCCATCAGATTTTAAATTGCCTATCCAGGAAAGCTGAGTGTTAATTTTTTCAACGGTTTCAATGTCAGGCAAAAAAACTAAATTATGGATTCGGCGAACTTTATTGCCCTTTGAATAAATACCGGAAATTTCCGTGCTTAAAAAAAATCTGGTGTCGGCGAAAGTTCCCTTAATGGTTTTTAATTTAAACTTTTCTTTCAATTTAAAAAGTCCGGGTTCCGCCGGTTCCAGTTTTTCTTTAATTTCCTCCAGCCATTGAGGATGGGTAAAATCACCGGTCGCCATTACTTTTATGCCTTTATCGTCAGCCCAGCGGTCAAGTTCTTCCAAAATCATAATTTTAGAAGTGGCCCGGCTGTATTTTGAGTGGATATGTAAATCAGCGATGAATTTCATTGCGTTTATTTTAAAGAAAATCGGCTAAAAAGACAATTTTTTGCATTAAAAGTTAGTGCCCCCGATGCGACTCGAACGCATAGTCTTCAGCTTCGGAGGCTGACGCTCTGTCCAATTGAGCTACGGGGACGCAAGATTTAAGTTTTTGGAGGTTCGCTGGATCTCTTTTCTACAACTTCCCTTTCAAAAAACCAAAGAAAAGTAAAAATTAAAATAGTTAAAATTGCTCCGAAAATCGCCAACCAGCAAAAACCAAAGCCGACTGCCGTACCGATAGCCGCCGCTACCCATAAACCAGCCGCGGTAGTAATTCCCTTTAAGTGCGATTGCTGGAAAACAATCACGCCCGCGCCTAAAAATCCGATACCGACAACTATATTAGAAGGGATTCGGGAAATATCAAAAGATTCACCATACTTCAAAAAACTCAAAATTGAAAGACTAGTGAAAAGACAAGCCCCTAAGCTTACTAAAGCATAAGTTCTGACGCCAGCGGTTTTTCTCGCCAACTCTCTCTCAATGCCCAACAGCGCGCCTAAAACTACCGCCAAAATAAGCCGCCCAAAAATAACGATTTCTTGAGAAGTAAATAAAAATGACATTATTCAGCTACTTCAAAAACTTTGTCGCCCTCCCTGACCTTTTCGTCAATTTTGATGCCTACTTGCTGGCCTTTTTTCGCCGCTTTGATTTCTTTATGGTCGAACTGCATTGAAGAAATTGTCTGAGTAAAATCGGAAGTAGCGCCTTTAATATGGACCTTTTCTCCTACTTTTACGGCTCTATTGAATTTAAAAATGCCCACTCCTAAATGACTGAAATAATGAGTAATTTCACCGATTGGTTTTGGTTCAGCCATATTTTTTAAATTTAATTAAATAATAAATCAGTTCTCAGTGCGACCTTTAATATCTTTAAAATTGATATTTTTGTCTTTTTCAATAAATTTAAGAACTTTATCCAAAAGTTTTTTAGGGTCAGAATCAAAAGCAATATAAGGATGTTCTGAAGCCCGGTGGGATTTCTCAAGAATGGTTTTCACCACTTCGTCGGTTTCCCATTCTCCTTCTAAAATTCCGATTGGTTTTTTATCTTCAAAAGCAATAGTAAATTCATTTACCGTGCCCATCCGGCCGCAACCGACAATTACCGCATCAGCCGCCCTGGTTAAAAGCAAATTCCTCCCTGAATAGCCAAAACCAGTATAAATAATTAAATCATGACAATCAACCGGCAACCCATATCTTTCAATATGCTCTTTTTGGGAACCAGCCGGGGAAACCCCCACTACGATTCCGCCGGCTTCCTTGGCGCCTTTAGCTGCCGCAAAAGGAAAACCAATGGTGGCGCCATCAACCAAAACTAAATTTCTAGAAGCAATTTCTTTGCCTAATGTTTCGGCAATTTCGCACGCACCCTTGCCGCAGATGCTAGTCTCCGCTGCTCCTGAAATACAAATTTTATACAAAGGAAAATGATATCCGTTTGGTAATGACATAATGTTATTGTAGCATAATTTTATCAATTTTAAGAGCAGAGAATTTATGGTTAGAATTTATCCCCCGCTTAAAATTTCTTCAACTATTTTCTTTTCATCCCAAGGAATTTTTTTGCCTTTTTTTATATGAATACAGGATTCGCAACCTTTGCCGGTAATAATAATAGTATCGTTTTTTTGGGCTAAAGAAACAGCTTTTTTAATAGCCTCTTGTCTATTGAGGATTTTATAGTGAGCAGGATGTTCAATATATCGGGCGTACCGCCCGCTATAAATCCTAGAATTGGGAATCCCAGTTTCAATTTGATTTAAAATTTCTTGCGGATTTTCGTCGTATGGGTCTTCATTAGTTAAAATAATTTTAGTACAATATTTTGCCGCGATTTCTCCCATTTTTGGCCTTTTCCATTTATCGCGTCCGCCACCAGCCGAGCCTAAAACGCAGATTAACCTTGAACCTAAAAGCTTATAAATCTTTTCTAAAGAATCGGGTGTATGCGCGTAATCAATAATTACTTTAAATGGTTCTTCTTGAATAATTTCCATTCGGCCAGGTACACCAGGGAAATTCTCTAAAGCTTTTTTAATAATTCCTTGGTTAATTCCTTGGGGCAAACAAAAAGCGATGGCAGCTGCGATATTTTCCGGGAAAACAAATTTTAAATTTTCAGTTTCTAAATTTATATTCTGGATATCATTACCCGAATATAAAACAATTTTGCTGTTTTCTTTTCTGGCTGCCTCAATAAAATAATTGGCGTTTAAATCATCTTTATTTATAAAAAATAATTTAGCGCCTTCCTGATTTTTTACATATTCAAAAAATGAAAGTTTTGCCTGCCGATAATTTTCAAAGCCCTTATGAGCTTCGATATGCTCGGCTGCCAAATTAGTAAAAATAGCCGCCGACCAATCGATAAAGCGGTGACGGTTTTGGCTAATCCCCTGAGAAGTAACTTCAATCAAAGCAATTTCACAATCTAAATTAACTGCTTTTCTTAAAAATCTTTGGATAAAAAACCGGCCGGGCATTGTATTATCAGTTGAATTTCTTTGCGATTTGTCAGCAATTTTTACTCTAATTGAAGATGAAAGAGCGGTTTTTTTGCCTGCCGCTTCTAAAATTGAATTGATTAATTCAATAACCGTTGACTTCCCTTTGGTGCCGGTAACTCCAACAACAAAAATTCGGCTTGAAGGAAACCGATAAATTATGGCTCCCAATAATGTCAAACAATAATGATAAAATTTTCTAAGCATCCAAGTTATAAATAATCTTGAGGATCAATAGTTACTCCGACCGGCACTAACCCTTTAGCTGGCGAGATTGATTTCATAATAATACTTGGAGCCCAATAAACTCCAAAATGAAGATGAGGACCGGTAGTAAAACCGGTATTACCAGAATAACCAATTAAATCTCCTCTCTTAACTGGAGCACCTTTGGAAACAACTTGAATTGAAAGATGAGCATAAAGAGTGATTAAATTATTATCGTGTTTTATTAAAATATATTTTCCGTATTGATATTTACGGTAAGAGCTCTGATCATTATTATCAACCGCCGTAACAATTCCATCTGCCGCCGCATAAACGGGCGTAGCTATCGGTGCCGCAATATCAAGTCCGTTATGCGGCTTACCTTTATAAAGATAAGAATAAGCAGTTTCTCCATATTTTTGAGAGATTTTCCCTATGCCGCCGTCTTTAACAAGGTTTATCGGCCACTCAAAAACTCCCGGTCTTTTTGTCGGCAGCAAATTTACATCGAAAGCACTGCGAAGCTCCTCTTCAAATTTGCCGATTTCGTCAGCAATCGCCTGCTGTTGTTTTTCCAATTCGCTTAGCTGTTTTTGATAAATTGTTTCTTGGTTTTTTGTCTGTTGTAAAATAACTTGTTTGCTCTTTTTAAGGTCGTCATTAATGGATTTTTTATTTTTTAATGTTTGATTTTCGCTTTTAACTTTCTGCTGTTTATTGGTGGTCATTTCCAAAGCGCTATTAAGCTGGATTTCAAAAATTTTCAATTCAGAAACCTCTAAAGCCAAGTTTTTATTCAAATCTTTAAGCCCTTGAATCTCAAAAAAACTATCGGTCAATTTATCGTTTCTTAAAAAAACGGTGAGAGGGGTTTCTTCTCCGTTTTGCTGAAGCTGACGCAAAATTTCCGCGATCGCTTCTTTTTTGGAAATAACTTTTTCTCCGGTATCAGTAATATCATATTCGAGAGAATCAATTTCTAAATTCAGCTTATCAATGGTAAGCTCGCTGGATTTAATATTTAAATTGAGCTGGCTTACCTGCTTATCTATACTGGTGATTTCTTTCTTCAATGAAGTGCCTTTTGATTGAGTTCCTTCAATCTGCTGCTGAGTCGCTTCTATTTGGGAGCTTACTTGTTGTAGTTCTTGGTTTTTCTTATTAATCGCGTCCTGAAGCTCGCTTTGAGTGGCCGCTGAACAAAAAACTTGAGTCAAACAAATAGCCGTTATTGACAAACAAAGTAAAATTTTAATCGCCGTTTTCATGGTTTCTATTATATAAAAATACTTGACATAACAACAACAACCCCTTATTCTGACTTCTATATCTCGTTTATTGTTAAATGCCAATTACCGAATCCGCAAAAAAGGCCTTGCGCCAAAATAAAAGAAGGAGAGTCTTGAATTTGGCTCGCGCCAAAAAATTCAGGGAA
>Ga0315545_1000832_pt1 | contig 31977 bp, 29 predicted proteins | sample SalMarSW160210MG_FD_203096 | JGI IMG/M metagenome (GOLD analysis project Ga0315545, IMG submission 203096) | Salt marsh sediment microbial communities from the Plum Island Ecosystem LTER, Massachusetts, United States - Salt Marsh Sediment SW1602-10 ...
CTTATCGAACGGCGGGGCATTGTTTCCTTTCAGGCATTCAAGTATTTTGTTCACCTCAGATGGATCAGTTATCACGGCAACAACTTTCATTTCGCTCCCACATTTCGGACATACCAAGGGTCGGCTGTCGCCCTCCTGGCTCCGCCGACACTTGTGCATCCCTGCACATCGGGTTCACCTCATAGACTTTCTGAATAAGTCTCGCCCAGCTCCGTCTTGCCGCTTTGTTTGTTTCGCTCTCCATCTCAATATCAGGGAGTTTATCAGTTGTATTAAAAGCATAGTGCGAAAAACAAAGAAATTAAATACCACGACCGATTATAATTAATATGAGATTTATTAAATCAAGGAGTTAAATACATGAAAGGTAAATATATTGGTATTATTGCATTTCTTTTAGTAATTGTATTGTTTATAGCGAGCTGTAGCTTGATTCCACCTGACTTAGTATTAAGAGTAGTCAATCCGTCTCATACATTTATAGATGGAGGGATTAATGTACGAATAACTTTTGAGCTGTATAATAGTGGATCCGAGAGGCTCCAAAACTGTAAGGTGAGATGGTATGTGGATGATACTTCTGGTACTGATATTGAATATGATGAACTTACAGGTTGGGCACCTGGAAGTGGAGTTGATTTGGCAGTAGGCGAAACAAGTGGTCCATTTACCGTAGATACTACATCAGGAAAATTTGGTGCTGGAGTAAATTTCTATGGTATATGAAATGGGCTGGGACGGTTCTCCGGATGAGTAAGAATCATCCCTATCCTACTTTACTCATAAAAACAGCGGATCAGGCAGCAGGTGCAATTAAATTATAGCTCCAGACATGATTCTTATACTCAGGACGAAGTCGAACACATGACCCGTCATATAGCCACATCCGTCCTCGCTTCGGCTGTCGCTGGGGTACCTTCAGCCCCTCTTGCCTCCACAGCCGTTCAATACGCTTGTGATTAACTTGCCACCCTTCATTACGAAGGAGTGCAGTAATACGCCTGTACCCGTACCGCCCATACCAAAGCGCAAGCTCTGTCATACGCCTGATGAGAAGCTGCTGCTCCTCTTCAGATTCTCTTCCCTGGTACCGGTATGAACTCCTTGTTACCCCCACCACCATGCATGCCCGGCGTTCCGAGACACACAACTCTTCGCATATATGTGCAACAGTGCGTCGTCGTTTAGCCGGGCTCAGCAGTTTTTTGATTCAAACGACAACGCCTCTTTAAGAATCTGGATGTCCAGTTCCTTCTCAGCTACCAAACGCTTCAGTCGCACATTCTCCTGCTCCAGCGTCTCGGGCCGCTTGACCTGCTCTACCTGCATCCCACCATACTCTTTTCGCCACCGGTAGTAGGTTTGTTCACTGACGCCGATCTTCCGTGCAGCCTCAGCCGCCGTCATACCCTCTGCGATAAACACTTCAGCTTCTCTGAGTAGTCTGATGATTTGTTCAGGGGTATACCTTTTTCGTGCCATTTACCTGCCTCCTTCAGAAGGTTTTCCTTCCTGATCCTAACATAATATGTGGACCAGTTTTTGGGGGGCAGGTCAGTTGAATCGTTCCCATGATCTCGGTATACACTGTTGGTGATTTCTGTAAGAAATGTTACTCCTGCGTTCGCGCGTGTCCAACCAAGGCAATGGAAGTCCATGAAGGCTAGGCGAGTATCATCGAGGAGTACTGTGTGTCGTGCGGACTCTGCGTGACGGTCTGTTCCCAGAACGCGAAAAAAATACGCTCATCAACGGAACAGGTGATCGTTCTACTCGAAGACAGGAACAGGAAAAAATACGCAATGCTTGCACCGAGCTTTCCTGTGACTTTCCTGGATAGCGAACCGAACCGGCTCGTGGGAGCGCTCCGTGCGCTCGGATTCGACGGTGTGTATGAGGTGGCGTTCGGTGCAGACATCGTCTCTCATGAATATCACAAACGGTACAGGGACCTTCTGGAAAACCGGGACAGCGGATTCGTCATCTCGACTCCATGCCCCGCAGTGGTGTTCTATGTCGAGAGGATATACCCGGTACTTTCTCCTCATCTGGCAAACATTGCATCTCCAATGGAGACGATGGCACGAGTGATCAAAGAAAAGATCGATCCGCGCAGATATTCTCGAAAGCTCAGCAACCTTTGTCGAAGGCTCTGAGAAGATATCCGACATACTGAAAGTGTTGAGCGAAAGAGTTCGCGAGGAAAAGCCGGTAAGCTACCGATTCTATGATTTTCTCTTCTGCGAGGGGTGCATCGGGGGGCCGGTCATGATGAATGATCTCACATTCTACGAGCGGAAGAAGTACATCGTCAACTACATGAAAAAAAGACCGCTGATCAGCGACTTTGAACAGTGGGGAGCGCAAAATCGCGATTGCCTCGATATAGACCTCACTGTGAGCTTTTTCCCGACTCAACGGATTCTGATCGAACCTCAGGAAGAAGAAATACGGAAAATACTCGCAAAAACAAACAAACTCAAGCCGGAAGACGAACTCAACTGCGGGGCGTGCGGTTATTCGTCCTGCAGGGAAAAGGCAATTGCCGTATATAGGGGAACGGCTGAATTGGAGATGTGCCTCCCCTATCTGATAGACAAGATAGAGAAAACCGTCGAAAACCTCAGGGAAAATCAGACACGGCTCATCCAGGCAGAGAAACTCGCCTCAATGGGGCAGATGGCAGCCGGCATCGCCCATGAGATAAACAATCCTCTCGGTGTTGTTCTCATGTACTCCCACCTTCTGAAAGAGGAGCTCGAATCAGGTTCCCAGAGAGTGGAGGACGTGGACAGAATCATACACGAGGCGGAAAGAACGAGAAAAATCGTGAAAGGTATCCTCAATTTTGCCAGAGAGGAAAAAATCGACAGGTCCCCCACAGACATCAATGAGCTCATACACAGCTCACTCGAGGGCATCCTCAGCAGCTTTCCGGGGATAGAGTACCGCATGCGCCTCGATTTTGATACTTCCCTCGGACCCGAAGAAGTCGATAAAAACCAGATCCACCAGGTGTTCGACAATATCATAAAAAACGCGTGTGAGGCGATGCCTGAAGGCGGCACCATCAGCATAAAAACGAAAAAAACCGATAACGGGTTTTCCGTCACTATTGCTGACACAGGGTCCGGAATATCAGACGAAAATATGTCAAAGCTCTTTTCACCCTTTTTCTCCACAAAGCCTGTGAGAAAGGGGACCGGCCTTGGTCTCCCCGTGTGCTATGGAATCGTGAAGATGCATGGCGGAAACATCGAAACGGGAAACAACCCGGGCGGGGGAACATTTTTCACTATTAAAATAAAAAATCTTGTTGTTGCCGCAAATTGACGGCATTTTTCAGATAAACTGGTTGAAAGAAAGAGACGGATATTTTACAATTTGGTTCTGGAAAACGGCAATGTGTAAAAGAGGAGGGAAGCGTGCCGAAAGTACTGATAGTCGACGACGATGTCGATCTTCTCGAAGGGCAGAAAATATTTCTTGAGGGCAACGGATACACGGTAAAAACCGCTTTGAGCATGAAAGAGGGGGTGGAAGCGCTCGAATCTTTCCTGCCGGACATCATCATCGTGGATCTCATGATGGAACATTACGATTCTGGATTCGTCTTCTGCAAAAAAGCGAGGGAAATCCCCGGCCTTTCCGATGTACCCATGATCATGCAGACCGCAGCACCGAAGGAAACCGGATTTACCTTTGACGCATCCAATCCAAAGGAGAGGGAATGGATGAAGGTGGACGAAATACTGACAAAACCGGTCCCTCTCAACCGCCTCAAGGGAGTAATCGAACAATATCTCGGGAGATCGAAGAAAGATGGATGAACAGCTGCGGGTGATTGCGGTGGACGATGAAGAAGGAATGCGCGAGGGGATCAAGCGTATTCTCCGGAAAAAGGGGTATGACGTGGACGTTGCCGAGGACGGTGAGTCCGCAATCGAACTCATCAATCAGAAACCCTACGACCTCGCGTTCATCGACCTCAAGATGCCTGGCATCAGCGGGTTCAAGGTGACCGAATACATCAACGAAGATCTGGAAAAAAACATCGTGGTGGTGATTGTATCCGCACTCGCCACTGTTGAAGCAGCAGTCGAGGTTACCCGTCACGGAGCGTTCGATTTCCTCGTCAAGCCGTTTACCCCGAATGACCTCATTCAGGTCACGGACCGCGCTGCCCGGCAGTGCAGGCTCATCCGGGAGCGGCAAAAATACCTCTCCGAGCTGAACAGCGAAAGAAATATTTCCCGCCAGATGATCAACTCCATGCAGGAGGGGGTCGTGGTGCTCAATCTCCGCGCAAAACCAGTGTTGCTGAATCCAAAGGCTGAATTTTTTCTCGGCACGCGCTTCAGCGAATCCCTCGAGAAAGACGACCTGTTCAAAGAGAAAAACATCAGGGACGCCATAGAGACGATCATTTCTTCACCTCCAAAAGAGGCAAAAACTCGAATATTCAGATTAGAGGAAAACGAACCTGTACTCCAAATAAGGATCGACCCCCTCATTCGCGGAGATGAAACCGGCGGAGCAATCATCATTATCAGTGACGTCACCGAGGACTGGAAGGCAGAGCAGGATAAAAACCGTTTCGTCTCCATGGTGGCACATGAACTCAAAAGCCCCATGGCAGCAATCATCAACTACATCGATGTAATTAAAACGGGAATGTTCGACACAAAGGTGGACAGGATTCACGAGCTTCTTGACCGTTGTAAAATTCGCGGTGAGACTTTGCTTGAACTCATACAGGACCTTCTCTACATCAACAAAAGAAATGCGGGAAAAATCGAGAAATCGATCGAATCACTTGATCTCAGGGAAGTCCTGGAACACCAGATGGAGTTTTACAGAGGCCAGACCGAGAACAGGAAAATACGATTGAGCCTCGAGGCAGAAGAAGGGCCCTACACGGTAAAGGCGGATCGCGCAGATCTGGATCGGATTTTCATGAACCTCATATCAAACGGAATCAAGTACAACAGGGAAAACAGTGAGCTCGTGATCAACATGCACCGTGAGAAATCGTATATCATCGTCAAAGTGCGTGATTCCGGAATCGGAATGAGGGAGGAGGACATGAAAAACCTCTTCCAGGAATTCTACAGGATACGGAACAAACGCACGAGCGGAATATCCGGAACTGGACTCGGGCTCGCGACAGTAAAACGTGTTCTCTCGGAGTACAACGGGAACATAACAGTTGCCTCAGAACAGGATAAAGGAAGCGTGTTTACCGTTTCATTCCCTGCGGTGTCCGCGTGAGCCAATACGTAAAAAAAACGACGTACCTTTTCCCTCTTCTGACTCACACCACACTTCACCTCCGTGCTGCTCGAGTATTTTTCGAACGAGGTAAAGTCCGAGCCCCGCTCCGTCGTCGGATTTCACGAGACGGGAAAACTTCTTGAACAGGAGGTGAATCTTGTCTGCAGCGATGGGGGTGCCCCCGTTTTGCACACCGAACACCCAGCCGTCTTCGGTGTGTTCGGCCGTGATCCTTATCCACTCTTTTCCGTACTTCAGCGCGTTGATAAGCAGATTGCTGTAACAGATATCCATGAGTTCCGTATCAACAGTGAGCACGGCGTGCTGTTTCCAGTCCCATTCCACGTTCAGCCCCCTGTGATCGATTCTGCTTTGCAGGCGCCTCACTACAGGTTCCACGACAACCCTTCGCATATCAACAGTTTCCGGGTTGTACTTGAGCGTCCCTTTCTCGAGTCTGGAAATGTTGAGGTAATTTCTCACCATCTCACGGAATCTTTCCACATCGCGCAGAATAAGTCCCACGACCTCACTCTGCTCCTCATCCAGGGAACCGAGTGTGCCGTCGGAGAGTATCGAAACGTTGAGAAGCAGAGAACCGATCGAGTTGTTCAGCTCGTGAGTGACGAAGCTTAAAAGCTCCTGGTAGTCCCTGTTCGCATCCTCGAGCTGTGTATTCTTCCGCCTGAGCATCTTTTCCCTGTTCTTGATCGCGTTCACCATCCTGTTGAATGAATTGAGCAGCGTGGCAAACTCCGTAGTGTGCCCCTTTTGTACGACCTTGGTGTCGAGCTGTCCGTCCGCGATTTTCTGCGAAACGTGGGCGAGCTCCGATATCGGCCTTACAATGCTGCTGGACACAAGATACACGAAGAAAAGGAGCAGCCCGAGAGTCGGAATTGTGATTCCCAAAAGAAAGAGAAGTACTCTGTTTCTCACGTCGAGATACTTCTGCTCGAGAACCCCAACATAGAGAATACCCACATTCTCATCGAGCGGGCTTTTAATCGGTTCGTATGCGGACAAATACCAGTCGTCCACGACATAGGCTCTGTCGAGCCATGTACCCCCCTCTCCCAGCACTTTACTGCGCACCACGTCCGACACTCTCGTGCCGACCGCAACAGTCCCCTCCGGGCCAATCACTGTTGTCGCAATGCGCCTGTCGCCGCAGAAGATCGTAACCGTCCCAAACGGTTTTGTTCCGTAGAGTGAACTTCCAAAGAGAATATCCTGAAGTTTCTTTATGAGCACTGTGTTTCCATTGAGAAGAATTCCTGAAAATGCAGTTCCCAGTTTACCTGGAGAAACGGAAAAAAGCCAGAACGTATTTCCGTCTTTGCATATCGCATCACTCCCGAGGGAGTCGGTACGAAACCCGCAGGCCGTGAGCATTTCCAGCGGAATGACCACAAAACCTGCCTCATTTTTGCCCCCGGATATTCCCGCTGACCGATAGAGGTAGCTGGCAAGCTCATTCGTTGCCGGATCCGCACTCTCGTTGACAAGGAACGAAAAGTTGCACTCAAACGGAAGAGAGATCTCCTCTTCGAGTCCATTGGCCATGAGCTGAGTCTTTATCGCGAGCTCCTCGAGCCTGTCATTGAGATACAGCCTCGCCGACTTCAGGTCATTCTCAACACGAGAGAAAGCCTCGCCTTTCAGAGCGTTGGATATGAGTACGGCTCCGATGATCGCCGCGGAGAAACTTCCGAAAACAATTATTCCGAGCAAACTGAAAAATATTCGGTTCGCAAGTCGTATGTTGCTGTTCTTCATTTCCATATTATTTTATATTAACAGCAGCTGAATGACAACGAAACAATATCGGTGATGAGGAAAAATACCCCGTTTGATACCATTGCCGCGGTTTCCACCCCGCCCGGTGAGGGGGGAATCGGGATTGTCCGGCTGAGTGGAGACAAGGCATTCTCAATCCTTAAAGGGATATTTCGTCCCTACAAGGCCGGACTCTCGGCATCCGCGCCGAGGTCTTTCAGCATGCGTCTTGGGCACATCATCGACGCAGGTGAAACAATCGACGAGGTTCTCGTCTCGTATATGAAAGCGCCTCACACCTATACAAGGGAGGACGTCGCGGAGATCAACTGTCACGGTGGCGCAGTAGCGGTAAGCGAAGTGCTTCGGGTGGTTCTGGCACGGGGTGCACGGCTTGCTGAGCCGGGAGAATTCACGAAAAGGGCATTTATCAACGGAAGGATTGACCTCCCGCAGGCGGAGGCAGTGCTCGACATCATACGCTCGAAAACGTCACGGGCGCTGGAGGCTGCGGTAAGCCAGCTTCAGGGGAGGCTTTCTGCGCACATCGCAGAAGTTTTCGACACCCTCAAGTCCGTACTTGTGTTACTCGAGGCGAACATCGACTTTCCTGAAGAGGAGGACGTTGCGGAAGTAGGCCTGGAAGAAATAAAAAAGAAGATCACTGAAGTCAAAGATACGCTTGCCGAGTGTGTCGCAAGCTATGATACGGGAAAGATCATCCGGGACGGAGTGATGACTGTTCTCTCCGGAAAACCGAATGTGGGAAAATCGAGCATACTCAACGCATTTCTCAGGTTCGAGCGGGCAATCGTCACTCCAATTCCGGGAACGACAAGGGATGTCATCGAGGAGCAGCTCAATATAAACGGCATCCCATTTATTCTGGCCGATACCGCCGGTATTACCGAATCCGATAATCTGATAGAGCAGGAGGGAGTGAAGAGAAGCAAAAATTATATTGAGCGGGCCCAGCTCGTTTTGATGGTTTTCGACGGGAGTGAGGAGCTGGATAAAAGGGATCTGGAAATTGTCCAGAGAGCACGGACGGTACGTTTTATCCCCGTCATCAACAAAACCGACCTCACCATGAAATTGGATGTCGAAAAACTTTCAAGTGCAATAGGGAACGGCACGCGATTCGTGTTCGTTTCGGCCAAGACAGGGAAGGGACTCAGGGATCTGGAAAAACGAATGACGGAGATGGTGGTGGGAGGAAGCGCAGGCGGGGATAATTCATTCATAATCACCAGTGCGCGACATTTCACCATGCTCAAGAGAGCGCTGGAAGAACTGCGCCATGCGGAAGATACCCTGGGTGCGGACCCGGAGCCCGAGCTCCTCGCCTACGACGTTCGCAGCGCGATGGATATCCTCGGTGAGCTCACAGGGGAGATAACAAACAACGAGATACTCGATGAAATCTTCAACAGTTTTTGTATTGGCAAATAGACAATTGATTTTTTAAGATTCTGTTTTTATAATTACGCATCGAAGATCGGGGGGGAATGGATGGACAAAGAAAAAATAATAAATGCAGTGAGGATGATCATAGAGGAGGTCGATCCCGAACCGGACAGGCCTGATCTTGTGAAAACACCGGAAAGAGTCGCCAAGATGTACGAGGAAATATTTTCCGGGGGTTTCCAGGATCCCAACAAAACCCTTCAGGTTCTGCTCACCGAACAGCACGATGAGATAGTAATTGTGAAAGACATTCCCATCTTTTCCATGTGCGAGCACCATATGCTTCCTTTTTACGGCCGTGCACACGTGGGATATATCCCGAAAAACAACAGAATAACTGGTTTGAGCAAACTGGCCCGTGTTGTCGATGTGTTCTCAAAACGGCTTCAGGTGCAGGAGCGGCTCACCGCATCCATTGCAAATTTGATCATGTACAAGCTGAAACCATACGGGGTGATCGTGGTAATCGAAGCGGAGCACCTCTGCATGATAATGCGCGGGGTGAAAAAGCCCGGTTCTTACACGATTACCAGCGCCGTCAGAGGAATATTCAAGGAGAATGAAAAGACGAGGGCTGAAGCGCTTTCATTGATCATGGCGGGAAGGCCGTTCAAGTACTGAGGATGAGCTCACTTCAGAGTAATTGTTTTGTGCCGTTTCTTTCCTGCCCACAGTTCGAGCGCCCCTTCAATGAAATCGTCCTCAACTAAAATCACTGACTCATCTTCAATCCTTTTCGGTCCGATATATGCGCCTCCCTGCCGAATCAGCCTTCTTGCCTCTCCCTTGCTGCTGCAGAGCCCCGAGAAAACAAACGCATCAATGACAGACATCCCGTCACTGATGGTTTTTTTCGATATCTCAATCGAGGGGTGGGCAGCGTTCGCACCTTCGCTGCGCAAAATCGAGGAAGAAGTTTCAACTCTTCGGTACGGATCGGACTCACCAAACTTCTCAACCGACGCGAGGTATGCATTGCGTGCCTGTTCTTCACCGTGAGTGATCCGCGTCGCTTCATATGCAAGAATTTCCTTCGTCCTGTTCAGGAGCGGAGGCTTCAGAGATGCAAGGGCTTCTATCTCGTCGACTTGAAGAAAAGTGAAATACCCCAGATACCGCTTTACATCGGAATCCATCGTGTTTCTGAAAAATTGATAGTATTCATACGGCGGGGTCTTTTGGGCGTCGAGCCATACAGCGCCCTGCACGGATTTTCCGAACTTTTCACCGCTTGAGCTCGTGATAAGGGGAAAGGTTAGGCCGAATACATCTTTGCCTGAAATTCTTCGTGTGAGATCGATCCCCGTGACGATGTTTCCCCACTGGTCCTGGCCGCCCATCTGGAGTGCGCATCCGTACTCCCTGTTGAGAATGTAAAAGTCATAAGCCTGGAGAACCATGTAATTGAACTCGATGAATGTGAGCCCCTTTTCAAGCCTCTGCTTGACAGATTCTGCAGTAAGCATCTTGTTCACCGAAAAGTGCTTGCCGACATCACGAAGGAACTCAATATAGTTCAATTCCACAAGCCAGTCCGCGTTGTTGATTAAAAGCGCCTTTCCTTCTTCAAAGCTGATATAACATGAAAGCTGTCGCTTCAGAGCCTTCGCATTCCGCTCGATGTCATCGGCATCCAGCAGTTTTCTCGTTTCGGTTTTCCCTGAAGGGTCGCCCACCAGACCGGTTCCTCCTCCAACGAGCGCAATCGGCCTGTGCCCGCATCTCTGCATATGAGCGAGCGCCATTATGGGGACCAGGCTCCCGGCGTGAAGAGAATCAGCTGTGGGATCAAACCCGATATATCCTGTCACCATCTCTTTTTGAAAGAGGTCTCGAATTGCGTCCTCATCAGTGACCTGATAGATGAAGCCACGCGCCTTCAGAACATCATAGAGGTTCATACACACTCCTGCGCTCGAAAAGATGATCCCACTGCCGAAGTCCTGGGGAAGACCAGTGTGTTAATATATGCGCGTACAGAAGAAAAGTAAACCGAAATGAGTGCGGTTAAATCGTAAGATCACGCAAATATCAGGTTCGCCACATCATTCATCGTTTCAACGAGATGAAAGTCCATCCCCCTTTTGATGTGATCCGGAATCTCGTTGAGATCCTTACGGTTTTCATTTGGAAGGATGATCTGTTTGATTTTTGCTCTCTTCGCTGCAATCATCTTTTCTTTGATCCCGCCCACGGGAAGCACGTTTCCGATCAGGGATAGTTCACCCGTCATTGCGAGCTTGCTTTTGATTTTCTTCCCGGTGACCAGGGACAGCATGGCCGAAGCCATGGTAATCCCTGCTGAAGGGCCGTCCTTCGGTGTCGCGCCCGCGGGCACGTGAAGATGGACGAAATTGTGCTCAAGGAGTTTCCCGTCGACATTGTATTCCGGCATCACCGATCGAACGTATGAGAGCGCAATATTCGCAGATTCCGCCATCACATCGCCGAGGCTGCCGGTGAGCTTCAGAGATCCCTTCCCTGGTATAAGAATAGATTCTATTGTCAGAGTCGCGCCGCCGAGAGGAGTCCAGGCAAGGCCGATCGCGATTCCCGGCCTCTTTATCCTCTGGGATATCTCCTCGATGAAGACTCTTTCTCCGAGAAAATCCTTAATATTCTCCTTTTTCACCACATAGGGAATCTCAATCTCACTTTCGAGGCGCCTTCGTGCGATCTTTCTGTTGATTTTATCCACGGACTTCTCGAAATTTCTCAGCCCCGCCTCCCTTACGTACCCCTGGAGGATCTCCCGCAACGCTGCAGATTCGTACTTGACGTCACCATGCCCCAAGCCATTTCTTTCCAGGCTCCGCGGTACGATGTACCTCTTTCCTATCTCTATTTTCTCCTTTTCGATGTATCCCGAGAGCCTGATCACTTCCATCCTGTCGAGCAGCGGCGGGGGGATCGTATCGAGCGTGTTTGCTGTGGTGATAAACAGAATTCTAGAAAGGTCGAATGGAAGGTCGAGGTAGTGGTCACGGAAATCGACATTCTGCTCCGGGTCGAGCACCTCGAGGAGCGCGGAGGAAGGATCCCCCTGAAAACTCACTCCGAGCTTGTCTATTTCGTCAAGCATCAGCACCGGATTCTTCACTCCAACGATCTTCAGAGCCTGGATGATCTTTCCAGGCATTGCCCCGATGTAGGTCCGCCTGTGACCCTTTATCTCCGCTTCGTCCCGCATACCGCCGAGGGAAAATCGGAAAAACTTTCTCTGCATCGCCCTCGCGACCGACTTTCCGACTGACGTCTTTCCCACTCCAGGCGGCCCGACAAGGCAGAGAATGGAACCCCGAGATTCGGGTTTCAGCTTCTTTACTGAAAGGAATTCCAGTATCCGCTCCTTCACCTCATCAAGATCGTAGTGGTCCTGATTTAAAATCCTTCGTGCCCGGGGGACGTCGAGCTCCTCCGTGGAAACCGCGTTCCAGGGCAGAGAACAGACGGTTTCGAGGTAATTTCTCGTGACCGCATATTCAGGAGAACGCGTATCCAGCACATTGAGCTTTTCCAGCTCTTCATAGGTCTTGTCTTTTACCTCATCCGAGAGATCGAGCCCGTCGAGCACTTCCTTGAACTTGTTGTAATCAGATGTTTTCGGATCCATTTCCAGCCCGAGCTCCTTTTTAATCGCCCTGAGCTGTTCATGGAGAAAAAACTCCCGCTGCTGTTTGGTGACCTTTTCGTTGATCTGCTCCTGTATTTTCTTCTGAAGTTTGAGGAGCTCCTTTTCACGGTGAAGAAGATTGAGCACTTTCTCCACCCGCTTCTTCACATCGAACGTCTCGAGAACATCCTGCTGCACCTCTCTGTCCACATTCAGGATCGATGAGATGAAATCCACGATTTTTTCCGCTCCGTCGAGGTTTGCGATATTCAGCTTTATCTCCTCTGTAAAGAATGGGTTGTCCTCGGATACCTCCTTTATTTCAAGGTATAGAGTTCTCACCATGGCCTGCAGTTCCTTGTCCTTGTCCATGCGGGCTTCTGAATCCACGTAGTTCACTGCAGCGACAACATGCGGATCCATGCTTAAGAATTTCTTGATCTCGAAGCGCTTCACCATATTTATGAATATGTTCAGCTTCCCGTCCGGAAGATTGATCGTTTTCAGCACCTTCCCGATCGTCCCCACCCGGTAGAAGTTTTCTTTCCTGTCCTCATCTGTGTCGCTGTTCTTCACCAGAATCAAACCGATGTACCCATCGATTTTCAATATTCTTTCAATCGTCTTAATGTATTTTTCACCTCCGATCACGAGAGGTGTAAGAATACCTGGAAAGATAGGGCGCGTCTTCAGCGGCACTATCGATAGCTTTTGCGGAAGCACCTTGTCCACCTGAACAAGCGTTGCACTGTCTTCAGTTTTTACTTTGCCCATTCTCTACTCCCTTTTATGATTGTACATTATTAAATATAATAATTATTCCAGAAGAAAAAAATATTGCTAAAAGCTTAACTATATATTAATTTACAAAAATTACACTACAATAAGAATACCGGGGGCGCCCATGATAATCGTTGGAGAACTGTTAAATTCAACACGAAAAAAAATCAAGGAAGCGATGGAAAAGAATGACGCCGAATATATAAAAAAACTTGCGATAAAGCAGGATGAGGCGGGTGCGGATTTCATAGATGTGAATGCAGGAGCCTTTGTATTCGGCGAGGTTGAAAAACTCGAATGGGCAATCAATGAGATACAGGAAGTAACCCAGAAACCACTCGCGATCGACAGCCCGAGACAAGAGGCCATTGCGCGGGGCCTGGAGCTTCACAAAAACGGGAAACCGATGATCAACTCCATCACAAAAGAAAAAGAACGGTGGGAGCACATTTTCCCTCTCGCAGTTGAGCACGATGCGTTCGTGCTGGGACTCTGCATAGATGATAATGGTATTCCCGATGATGCGGACACACGCGTTCAGATTGCTGACAGGATCATCAATGAACTCGTAAAGGGCGGAAAGAAAATCGAGGACATCGCGATCGATCCGATCACAACTCCTATCAGCGTCAACACCAATTTCGGGCTCACAGTAATTGAGACAATCAAAGGAGTGAAACGGAACTTCCCCGAGGTAAAGCTGATCACCGGCCTGAGCAACATCTCTTACGGACTTCCTGCACGGAAGCAGATCAACAGGGCTTTTATCGTAGCCTGTATGGCGGGCGGTCTGGACGGTGCTCTCATCGATCCGCTGGATTCGGTGATAATGAGCCTCGTGTATGCATCCGAAGCGATATTGAACAAGGACCCGTACTGCAGCAAATATCTCAAAGCGTACAGGAATGGCCTGGTGACGAAAGGATGAACCAGCAGTAAGATTGAAATCCCTGTATAAATCACCCAAGGTGTCAGTGAAGACTGTCTCATAAAGTAAGAACCAACCGTAAAAATGCACACAGAACAGAAGTATTCACCTGGGACACGTAAAACTACTCAAGAAACAACCGATTAGATATACAAGACGAAAAGAGGAAAAATGCATGCGATACTGGAATATATTGATTGTTTTTGTATTACTCCTTGCCTCATGCGGCACTGCGAAACACACAACAAAAACCTCTGAAGAAAACAGTTCTCCTAAGCAGGCACAGCTGTTGAAAATGGATGACTGTATTGCAATGAGCACAAAGGATCTCGAGGATGAACAACCTCCTTCGGCCGGCCTGGAAGCGGAAAAGGAGAAGAAGGAACGCCGCCCTGCTGAACCTCCTCGCACCAAAATACCGGAGGAAGAACCGGGTGAAAAACCGGCACCCGAATACCTTCAGGAAACCGAAGTGGCTCCCCAACCCGGAGAAGAGGTTGTGGACTCGCAGAAACCGCCCGCGGCAAGTGAATCACAGCGGGAAGCTGCCGCGGAGCACTACCTGGACATGCTGACGCTCGAACAGAAGATCGGTCAGCGGTTCATCGCGCACATTGAGGGGAGGGAATTTTCGGAAAAGACTGCACGCCTGATACACGAGGATTATGTGGCCGGCATCATCCTCTATCCGTGGAACGCAGACTTTCCGGACCAGGTAAAAAAGCTCACGTTCTCGATACAGGATTCCGCACGTGGGAATGCCCCCCCGCTTCCGTTGTTCATCTGCGCAGATCAGGAAGGAGGACGCGTAAATGCCTTCAACTTCGACGAAATGACCCGCTTCCCCTCCCCCTACTACTGGGCACAGTATGGCGACCCTGATTTTGTCGAATCAGCAGCCTACGTCATCTGCAGGGAGATCTCAGGGCTTGGCTGCAATATGAATCTCGCACCGGTTTTGGATGTCTACGGTGAACCGGACAGGACGATCATTGGCGACAGGTCAATGGGAGCAGACCCGAGCATGGTCGGTGCTTTCGGGCTTTCCTATTTGAAAGGCGCCGAAAGAGTGGGAATTATTTCGGTCGTAAAACATTTCCCCGGACACGGGAGCACCACGACAGACTCACACAGAGATCTCCCCGTAGTCGAAATGAGCAAGGAAGACCTCTTCGAAAACGACTTCAAGCCGTTCAGAATAGTAATTGAAAATGGTGCAGACGCATTGATGACATCTCACGTTCTCTACAGCGACATCGACCCGGATTACCCTGCAACACTCTCAACCCGGATACTGAGGGAAATACTGCGCGAACAGCTCGGGTTTCAGGGGGTAATTATCTCAGACGGTATTTCAATGGGCGCCCTTTCCAAACACTTCGACCTTACGGAAACACTCAAGCGTTCGTTCGCGGCAGGGGTTGATTTGATCCTTGTTCACAGCAAATACGATTTGAAAGAACTGAAGCGAATCGTCGTTGATCTCTACGATCAGGGTGAGATATCGGAAGAGGAAATAAACGAAGGGGTAAAACGAGTTCTCGGTCTCAAGATAAAATACGGACTTTTGTCACCATTATAGATTCAAAAACGTTTTTCTTAAGTGCTTCAGTGATTCCCGCAGCATTCTTCCAAGCTGAATGTCCGTATAATCCCTTCCGAGTTTGGGACCCGGAAGTTCCAGATAACCGATTATTTTGTTCACAGGGAGGAGTGTGTGATTTTCCAGGAGGATGGCGCGCACCTGTGCAGCATCCACGATGCCTCTCTCGATGTTTTCTGGCTCGAAACCGAACGTTTCGTTATAGATACCGTCCGTGTTTTTCAGATGAAATTCGTAGAGAAAGGGAAGGGAAGAAACAAAGTAGGAAATATTATCCTGGAGAATTTCCTTTTTCTCATTCGCCCACCCATGGGAGATGTCTGCACAAAAGCCGAAATTAACCGTGCTCTCAGGATGTGCACGATGATATGCCTGCAACGTACCGCCCAGTCCGCAGGCTTCATCAGCACTGCACGGAGGCTCTGCATAACAGGACATGAGCTCAAGGGTGAGCCACTCGAGGCCTTCCTCTCTGGCGTAGTGCATCAGCTCACAGTAATTCCCGATAAATGTCTCTATGCTTCTCGCCCTTCGATGAAGATGGTCCCGGAGCACCATGCCCATGGATGAACCCGCGGAGGACGCCCCGAGTATGTGCGCAACCTGTATCAACCGTCTGTAGTTATTCCTCGTCACACGCTGAAGCTCCGTATCTTCAGAGAGAAATCCTCCCAGTTCACGGTAGGAGGAGAAGATGCTCGCAATGCTGATGTTTCTCCTGTTTGCCTTGTGTTTCAGCGCATGAAAGAATTCATCCGAAAGAAAGTACAGCTCGAAAAACGATCCGAGCTGAAGGAAGCCGACTCCTTCCTCCTGCATCAGGTCGAATAACCAGTCAAAGGAATACCGATAAACAATAGGATCGCTCTTCACACCGAGTTCCAGCGTGAGATTCTGTTTTTCCATGTTCATTCTTCTTCATAGTACTGCGAGGGGCGCTCTTCCCACCGCTCAAGATTGTCGAAACGTGTATATTCCTTGGAAAATCTGAGCTTCAGGCTTCCTGTGGGGCCGTTTCTCTGCTTCTGTATGATAACTTCGGCGATGTTTATATCCGAAGTGTTCGGGTTGTAAAGCTCATCCCTGTAGAGAAACACCACCATATCCGCGTCCTGCTCGATTGCTCCTGACTCCCTCAGGTCGGAAAGAATCGGCCTTTTGTCCTTTCCCCTTGATTCCACAGCCCTGGAGAGCTGTGAGAGAGCGATAATAGGAATATTGAGCTCACGGGCAAGCGACTTGAGGCTTCGAGATATCTCTGTGATTTCCTGGGTTCTTCCTTCATTTCTCCTCTTCAAGGTGGACATCAGCTGCAGATAGTCGATGACGATGATGTCGAGCCCGTGCCGCGATTGTATCCTCCTCGCCTTTGCGCGCAGCTGCATGTCTGTGATCCCCGGTGTTTCATCGATGAAGATATTTGCATCTGCGAGCTTCCCGGCAGCCGTCGTGAGAGGAGCCCATTTTTCCGTTTCAAGAAATCCCTTGCGTAGACGCTGGCTGTCGATCCTCGCCTCTGAACAGAGCATTCTCTGGACAAGTGCCTCTTTCGACATCTCCAAGCTGAAAACCGCAACATTCTTCTTCAGGCGTATACCGATATTCTGTGCGATGTTCAGCGCGAATGCCGTTTTCCCCACTGCGGGACGTGCGGCTATTATGATAAGCTCCGATTTCTGAAAACCCGACGTCAGGTCATCAAACTCCTTGAATCCACTCGGTATTCCCGTGTACGCATCCCCTCTGTGGTAAAGCTTTTCGATTGCAATTATACTGTCCTTGATGATCTCATTCATCGAATAATAGCCACGCGCCACATTCCTCTCTGCAACATCAAAGATCAGCCGCTCCGCCTCGTCGATGATTTCAATAGCGTCGGTTTCCGTGTCGTAGCCGATCGCAATCACAGAATAGGCCGCCGTGATCAGCTTCCTCAAAAGCGATTTCTGTTCGACTATCTTCGCATAATATTCGATATTCGCCGAGGTGGGAACCTCATCGAGCAGAGAGGAAATATTGACCACCCCTCCTGCTTTGTCGATATCCCCTTTTGATTTAAGCAATTCGGTAATAGTGATGATGTCCACAGGCGTCGATCTGTTATAAAGATCGAGCACGGCATTGAATATTACCCTGTGCTGTGCGCTGTAGAAATCATCTTCTTTCAGGAAGTCGATTGCAGTCTCGATGGCTTCCCTGTCCAGGAGCATGCTTCCCAGACACGCTCTTTCCGCTTCGAGGTTTTGAGGAGGGCGTCTGTCACTGAGGGTGGAGAGCTTTTTGTTCTGTAGGTCTTCATTCAACATCTGAACGTATTATTCCTTCACAACCCATACCTTGAGCTCCGCCTGTATATCTTCGTATATTTTCAAGTTGACCTTGTAGACCCCAAGCGCCTTTATCGGCTCACTCATCAGAATATTCTTCTTCTCTATGGTATATCCTTGAGCTTCAAGGGCTTTTTGTACATCGTGTTCATGGATTGCACCGAACAGTCTGTCGTTTTCCTGTGCGGCAGCGGGAATATTTATTGAGATCGCAGAGATGTCCTCTGCGAGTTTTTGCGCTTCTTCTCTCTTTTTCACTTTCTTGAGCTCGATTCTCTTCCGCTGTTCCTTCATACGGTTGCGGTTGAATGTATTGTCCTCGACCACAAACCCTTTTGGGAAAAGATAGTTTCTCGCATACCCCTTTGCAACATCTTTGATATCTCCTTCCTCACCCAGTCCAATAACATCCTTGACGAGTATTACCTTCATACATCTCTCCTCTTCTTTGAATCATTCAATTTTTCCGATATTTTCAGCCAGATATCAGCGACACCGATACCGGATACAATTGTAACAAAATGGATGAAACAATACACAAGCAGAAACAGCATCACTCCATACTGGATGAACACGGGAACCTTCACTCTATCTGCAACGATCCTGAAAATTGAAAGCCCCTTGAGAAAAAAGAAAAAGGATATGATCACCGCAGAGTTCCAGCTGATGATGCCCAAAACGTTGTTCCTGAGGTACAGGTTGATATACACAAGGCCCCAGGCGCTTAGGAGCGCCCAAACCCAGTCGTCTGCAATTCTGTACCTCTTGATGTCGAAATACAGGGCGGCTTTATGAAGTTTTCTCTTGAAGTACAGCTTCACAAAAAGTATGCTGAGAAAAATGATGATTATCTGCTTGATGAGGTATCCACCCCTCGGCGCGATCCCGTATATCACACTCTGCTTGATCATCTCTGCAGTAATCTCGAGCTTTTTCTCCAAAAACCCGTAATCCACCCCGCGCAGAGCCAGAACGTTTTGATAGTTGTCCATCTGTGAGAGGTACAGATTGATGAAGCTGTTCGTCTTTTTTTCTACTGCGAGCGAATAGTTGCTCAGCCACGCCTCAAATCCGCCGAATAACCCTGAAAGCGATAGGACGAACAGCACGGTTCCAACGTAGAAACAGATGCTGAAAAACATGACGTATTTCAGTTTGTAATTCATCGATATGAGGGAACCGATAAATACTCCCAGGAGCCCGTACACAAAGAAAAAATCGAGGAATCGCAAGAGCTTGATCCCCATCAGGCCGCCGATATAATCAAATGTGAAGTGAGTGGGCGAGAACAGAAGCAGTCCGCTGTCAAGCGGGAGCCTGTACGCTGCGTTTGCCATAATATAAAGGAGAAAAATCAATGCGAGTGTCAGATAAACGGACGCTTCCTTCCATCCCCTCTTAATCGTGATTATCATGATCGGTACGAACGTAAATTGTGTGAGCACAACAGACACGTACAGCGTCATCGAAAAGCTTACAAGAAGAATGCTTTCGCCGATTTCCCGCCATTCGATATGAATATCAGGGATCGTTACCCGTTCGTGCATGATATCCCACACGCTGCTGAACTTCATTTTCAGATAGTTTCCCTCTTTTTTAACTCGCCGTACAATGACTTTTATGTTTTCCATTATCAAGGTGAAACCACCCCTCCGGGAAATCCTTTTACACGATTATTTCGAAACAAACGGCAGAAGTGCGATCATCCGGGCCCTCTTGATCGCACGCGCGAGCATCCGCTGATGCTTCGCACAGGTGCCGGTTATCCTCCGTGGAAGAATCTTTCCCCTGTCCGTTACGAATCTTCTTAAAAGGTCTGCATCTTTGTAATCAACGGTTTTTATCTTCCGTGCGCAGAGCTTGCATATTTTCCTTCGAAAATAGGTTCTTCTCTGGCGGAAATTTCTCCTGGTATACTCTCTCTTTCTCTCCTGTGTGTTTTCCTTTTTCGAATCATCCGCCCTCTCGTCCGAGCTTTCAGCGGACGTCACTGTTTCTTCCCGGCCTGCGCTCTCAGCTTTTTCTACCACATCGAGTTCTGATTTTTCTTCTTTTACCTCTTCTGCCATTTGTATGACTCCTTCATTGTGCTCTCAATATATAAAATATACCCTAAAATGGGATTTCGTCATCATCAAGCTCAGAAAGAAAGGGGTCCCTTTCCTCCTCTTTTTCCGACACTTCATTTATTGACCTTCCGGGCTCAAGATATGTGGGCTTTGTGTCCTCACCTTCTTTCGGTTCACCCTCATACCGCTGCTGCTGTGGTCTGGCAGGACCGAAAAACTGGACATTGTTGGCCACGATCTCGACGTTGCTCCTTCGTACACCGTCGTTCCCCGACCATCTCCTTTGCTGCAGCCGCCCATCGATTCCAACCTGCTTTCCCTTGGTGAGATATTCCTTGCAAATCTCGGCTGTTTTGTTCCACGCGACGACATTGAAAAAACTTGTCGTCTCTTCCGAGTCGTCTCCTCTGGAACCCGAGGACCTGTTCACAGCAATGGAAAATCTCGCAACCGCCGCCCCGGACTGGGTGTATTTCAACTCAGGGTCCCGGGTCAGCCTCCCTACCACAACCACGTGGTTTATATCCCAACTCATTCCCCTCTCCTTGTTATGTACGTATGTGTATCTTAAACCGCACGTTCGTGTATCTTTCCACGGACTTCATTATATCGTTTCTCATTCGAAACTGCAACCCATTTGATTTTTACACCAATGTGTTACAGAAACAAGGAGGCGAGAACGCGGTGTGCACTGCTATCAGATGGTCACTTTCATGAACCGAATGACATCCTGACTGAGCGTCATTTCCCGCTCGAAATCTTCAAGCTTCGAAAAATCGTCGATTTCTATCTGGGTCACGTAGTAATACCCGTCAGTCTTTTTGTTGATCTCATAGGCGAGGCGTCGCTTTCCCATGTCGTCCTCCTTGAGAACACGCACCCCCATATCATTGTAATGCCTTTTGATGTCTTCGATTGCTTTCTTGGTGTTTTCTTCCTGGGGATCAAGAATGTAAACGTACTCATATTTCCGCACGGTTCCCTCCTCTGGTCTGCTGGTCCACCTGTTCTTTTCCGTTCAGATGGACAGAAAGGACATATCTATCTTCTTCCAAATGTAGAAAAAATCTCTTTCGCAGTCAAGGTTTATGTTTTGCTCACGAAGCGTGCGACAACCTCTATGTGCCGTGTTCTAGGAAACATATCGATTATCGATACTTTGCCCAGTGCGTAGCCGCGTTCGCTGAAATACCGAACATCTCGAGAAAAGGTTGCCGTGTCACACGAAGCGTATACAACGACCGTGGGCTTACGAAGTGCAATCCTTTCAACGAGATCTTCTCCAAGCCCGGCACGCGGAGGGTCGAGTACAACCTTTTTTGCGTCAGGAGCACACCGCACCCCGTTCACTGCGGCTGCCCGCACGAACCTAACATTCATCACGTTGTTCAATTCGGCATTGCCGCGGGCGTTCGACACAGCATTTCTATTGATCTCTACACCGGTCACAGATCCGACAAGCCGGGCAAGATGCAGAGTAATGAGACCCGCCCCGCAGAAAAGGTCCAGGACCTCGTCATCCGGGCTTGGGTCGAGATATGAAATGACCTTCTCGAGCCAGCGTGCCACCACGAAACTGTTTACCTGAAAAAAATCGTCAATACCGATTCTGAACCGAATCCCTTTCACCGAATAATAACAAACCGTGTGGTCCCTGTACTGAGGTATGCCTTTATGGTACACATTTCCATCCATATCTGCACGCACCCTGAATCCTCCCTGTTCAAGGCAGCCGGTGTCCCGAATCTGTGTAACAAAGGAATTGATATCTTCCTGCAGAAGCCTGCACCCTTCCCTGGGAAGCGGCACAACCTCATGGGACCTTTTTGCAAAAAACCCCACATTTCCGTGAGAATCCACCTTGAACTGGGCGTTGTTTCTGTACCCCTTATCCGGGGAGTCGATTGTTTCTTCGATCGAAGCAGCCTTGATCCCGCCAAAGCGGTCAAGGTCCTCGATGAGGATGCCCGCCTTTACCTCGAGTTCAAAACCGTATTCCATGTTGTCGAAATCGCACCCCCCGCATATCCCGAATACCGGACAGCGTTGTGGCCTTCTATGGGGAGAGGGCACAGTTACCTTTTTTATCCACCCCAGTGAAACACCTTCATCCGGCGTACACTCAACTTCGACGGTATCTCCAGGAACGCCGAAGGGGACCAAAATCGTACCCTGTCCGGTCCGCATGAGGCCGTATCCCCCGTGTATAATCTTCTCAATTTTCACCTTCATTCCAATCGTACCTGATGAATAAATATAATACCCGCACACGCAGAACAAACGGTTTTTCCCCGCACTGATCGAGATTGCTTTTTCGATAAACTCTGAGTATTTTCCTCAGTGGATGCTGCAGCGATGCGAAGTCGGGAAAATGAGCGAAATGAGTTACAATGGGATCGTTGTTTTGGATGTTGATGGAGTCCTTTTCAAGGATATCTTTCTCAAAAGAATCGTGAGGTCCAGAGGGCTGAAAAATTATCTGAAGATTCTCCTCCTCGGGATACAGTACTACATCGACAAGATCAGCATCCAGCATCTCCTCAGAGAGGGGTACAAACTCGCTGGAAATATCCACACAAATGAGGCACTGATGACTGCCGACAAAATACGGCGGGTCACACACATCCGAGAAACCATTGCAGTACTCAAGCGTGAGCGCTATTTCGTATCCATCATCAGCGCAGGAATTCCCAATTTTGTGTTGAGGGACCTTGCTGGGGATATTGATGCGGACCACTATGCAGGTATCAGGGCGGAAAAACATGGAGATTTCATCCGCGTCGACACGGAAACACTGGTACCGAAAATACAAATCGTTGACGGAATTCTGCAAAAGCTGGGGCTTGAGTGGAAGGATGTCATCTCCGTGGGTGATGATCCGAACAACGCCGAGCTTTTGCAAAAGAGCAACATCGGCATAGGGTTCAATCCGTCCGCACTCGTTCGGAAACACTCGGATGTGGTGATTGAAGGAAACAACTTTCTCGAAATACTTCCCTACATCATTCCGTCGAATCGTCTTCCGAAAAACATGCGCCGCACGCGGTTTTACTGGAAAAGGGAACTGTTCAGAAAGGGCATTCACGCACTGGGCTCCGTGTTTCCCTTTGTTGCTCGCTTTCACACCCCGCTCTCAATCTCCATACTGTCAGGGGCGCTTCTGTTGTACGGTATATCGGAAATCTTTCGGTATATGGGAATGTCCTTCTCTCCAATCGCACTCATCACGAGAAAAGCACAGAGGATGGACGAGAAACGAGGCATCATAATCGGCCCGATATTTCTCGGACTCGGCATACTGCTCACGATCTGCGTGTTCGACTACTCAGTCTATCTCCCTGCGGTTCTCATTGTATCTGTTTCAGACTGCCTTTCGGCAATTGTCGGTATTCTTTTTGGAAAGGTGTACATCTTCAGGTCACGCAAGCGTACTGTCGAAGGATCTTTTACCTTTTTCGCCGCTTCGAGTATCATTCTTTTTCTTACGGTTGACCCGGCCATGGCGATTCCTGCAGCCGTGATCGCAACAATTCTCGAGATCATCCCAGTGTACAACATCGACAACCTGCTCGTACCGTTCGGGACCGCACTCTTTCTTTACCTCATGAAATAAACACGCTTTGCCGGTAAAGCATATAAGCCGCACCAGGGACTTCGTGTCCCCTACTCAAGAAGCTCTTCTCTCGATTCTGGAAAATTCGAGAGGAAGTACCCGTTCGCGCAGTAGACAGTGTTTCCGCCGTCTGGGGTCAACCACAGCATGTTGGTTTCTTTATTCATCTCAGTTATCCGTACCGTGAGTGGCGAACGTGTTCCAGAGAACGTAAAGGTGACCGTATAGGGTGCGTTCTCGATACCGGTCTCACTGTACGTTTCATCCCCTCTGCTCACAGGGTCAACCACTTCGTACTCCGCAGTTGTAATCGAGCGCACGATGTTGTCGATTTTGTACCCCCGCTCCAGTTCCTCACCGGTATCGGAAAATACCCATTCGTCATCTTTTCTGGTGAAGGCATATTCCGTGCCTTTTACTGAGAGCGTTACAGTACCTATGTCGGCTGACTGCAGATCAGGGAAAATACTTCTGTCTTTCAGCTCAAATTCCGTTCTGAGCATCCGCTGAACGAGATCAGTGTTTACCTGAAACACCATCGTGTCACTTGACCGCGTCGCATAGTAAAAATCGATACCGTTTTCCGTGACTGGGTCTCCGAGCATGAAAAGGAAATTCGAGCCGTCCCTGAGCCTGAGCGTGATAATGAGCCGTGGCTTATCGAGCCCGTACAGTGCAAGCTGTGAAGCTTCCTCCTCGACGACCTCCGCAATATTTCCATACCTCACGTTTCCGGTAAACATGTCGACACGTGTCTTTGAGGCCTTCAGCATTTCAGGAACGAAATACCACTCGTTGTCATCCTTTCTCTCGAGAAAAAATGTATCGAACGCTGAAAGATAGGTAACCCTTACAATATCCTCACTTTCGTAGGGGCTGATCCTCTTGTCTCGCAGATCGAAAAGATTCTTGACCAGTGCATTCTTCACACCCACCGGCACGGAATATATCGCATCTTTCCCGCGTACAGAGGCGAATACTTTTTCCCTGTCGAGACTTTCGATTCCGAAATCAACACCGTGCACAGTCTCTTCACCCTTGTAGGTAAATTCCACGGAGAGCTCCGGTTCGTCGAGCCCGTACTCTTCCCGCTTTTCGAGGCTCTCCCACACGACCTCCTCTCTCTTGCTTTCCATCAGTGAGGAGATCAGAGAGTTTATCGCCGTGCTGCTCCCACCTGTTTCCACGGGGGAGGTAATGAGCCACGTGTCCTCTTCCTCCTCTGTTTGCTCCGGGCCTTTGGAGACCTTTTCCATGACAATGTGCGAGGCCCCCCTTTTTTTCAGTGTCACTCTCACGACCTCTTTCTCGCTCTGCTCGAACAAGTATGCAGCCTGCTTTTGAGCCTCCTCTTTTTCTTTCCCCCTCTTTTTCACGAAGTACCAGTATGCTGTGCCTGCACACACAAGAACGATAAAGAGAATGAGCGTATTTTTGAAAAACTTCATGATTTCACCTTCCTCCGGATCGTAAACAGGAGCCCGAGAACAATGACGAAAATGGGAACCAGGATCATCGAAACGAAAAACGCGACCCTTCCCTGCTGTGCGGTCAGTGTAAGAAACACAGATTCCTGCTGCTTCGGCCTGATCGTGATTAAATCACCCCGATTTGCAAGGAAGTTTACCGTGTTGAGGAACAGGTCTCTGTTTCCCTGAGTCATGTACATCGAATTGGTGATGAAGTCCGAATCTCCGATAGCGACCACATAGGTTTCTTTCTGCACGTCTTCGGCAGGTTCCTCTTCTGCTTGTTCGCCATTTTGGGCCAGGGTGATGCGTGAATACGCCATGATAGGGGCCGGACCCTTGATATCTATACCCTCATCGTACTTCATGGACTTCCCGGAAATAAGCCCTTTGAGATCCTTTTCGGCCCAGCTGGCGTCTCCTGTGTTGGCAATGATACGGGGAAATATGTTTTCGCCTGCACTTTCATCCGTCTGTACGCTTTGTGCAAAACTGAGAAAAATGGCGATCTTGAAATTCTTGGTGATCGGGTTGTATGTGTAGCTGTTGATAACAGGCATGAAATAGTCGCCGGAAAGCACCCTGCTCAGAGGATCGATGATGACATCATTTCCGAGCAGAAGACCGTATTTTTCAAGGAAAGCACTGATGTAGATATACTCTCCTCCACTTCCACTGGGGTCCATGAGGAACAAAACCCTTCCTCCGTTTTGCACGTACCTTTCGATTAGCTCCATTTCGTGGGGTTCATAATCTTTCGTCGGGCCTGCGGAGATGAGAACCGCGGAGTCCTGTGGAACGTCTTCCTCTCTCAGCAACAGGATTTCCTCCGCCTCGAAGTTTTCGGCGTTGATGGCAGCTTTTATCTTGTCGTACCCGCTATTGCTGTAATCCTGGATGCTGTGCTCTCCGTGTCCTGTAATAAAATACACCTTCTTTATTTCTTTCTGAGAGAGCTTGATGAGCGCATTGGTGATCCCTTCCTCATTGTTCGATTTCGCCTTTTCTCTTCGATCGCCGTATCGTACGATTATCGTTCCGTACTCCTCAACGCCCATGTCCTTTACCATACCCGGGTTGAGATCGGGATCGATGATTTCGAACTCGAAATCCTTGTACAGATAGTGATACTCGTTGAAGAGCTCCCGAATCGAAGCAGAATCCTGCTGCTTCGAATAGAAGGCGAGCCCTTTAACAGGGCCTTCGAGTTTCTTGAGCACGGCTCTTGTCTGCTCGGAAAGGGAAAACCGCTTCGCCGCAGTCAGATCAAATACCTTGTTGTTGTCCATGAGGACAAGGTAGACGATGACGACCAGTGCGAGAACGATAATCGTGATGAATGCGCTGTTCAGACCGTATTTTATTTTTCTTTTCGTGACCTTTTTCATGATATCTTCATAGAACCGTATGAAAAAGATGATCCCTGCTCCGACACCGAGTATAAGGGTGACAATCGAGACCGTCTCAAATTTCCCGGTCAAATAAAAATATACAAGGCTGACGACGATAAGCAGCGGCGAAAGGATGTAGAGATATTTCTCGATTTTTTTCAGCATCTTAGCCCCTCCATCTCTTCGATTCGAGCACACGGAGTGTCAGAAATAGTGATGAAAAAATGAACAGCAGGTAGTAGACGAGATCCGTCGTATTGATGACTCCCTTGATAAAGTTGGTAAGGTGGCTGATGATGCTCAGCTCCCCGAGTATCTTTCCGATCTGTCGACCTGAATCCGGATCAACCGCCCACCCGATGAACCAGAACGCGAGCAGCGTGCCGTAGGACACGATGATTGCAACGATCTGGTTTTCAGCAAGTGCTGAGATGAGAATTCCGAGGGACAAAAACGCGAGCGACATGAGAAACATCCCGAGATACCCGGAAAGAACCGGCCCCCACTCTGCGCTCTTTGCGAACCCGAACGCCATAAACGGGGCAGGAACAGTAAGAGCGAGCATACAGAGTAAAATGGTGACCGCTGCAAGCCATTTCCCCAGAACCATCTGAACATCACGCAAGGGATAGGTGAACAGAAGTTCTATGGTACCGGATTTCTTCTCCTCTGCGAACAGACGCATGGATATGGGAGGAATAACCATGAGAAGGATTATACTGTTTGAGTTGAAGACCGGAGCAAAAACGCCAAGTATAAGGTCCACCCTCTGTGCGAAGTACTGATTCTGCATCAGCTGGTAGGAGAGCTCGGAGTAGTATGTGAGGTTTCTGAAATAGAGAAAACCGAAGACTGCAGCGAATATAAACATCACGACATATGCGATCGGAGTGGAAAAATAAAACCGAATCTCCTTTTTGAAGATCTCTGCAATATTTCTCATAATGATCTATACCCCCTCCTCTTCCATAACAAGCCTAAGAAACACATCCTCGAGGCTCATTGCCTTTGTTCTCATCTCCAAGAGGTCAAATCCGCTTTCGATAATTTTTTTTGCCACCTGCGCGCGCAGGTCTCTGTCCTTTTCAACATCGAGGGTATACCGGTTCGACATGTTGTCGATTCTCATGATGCCTTCCAGCTCCGAGAGCTTTTCGATGATCTTCTCGGGCTGTCCCTGTACAATCATCTCTATCTGGTTGTGCTGTGCAAAACGGGAGCCGATATTGTCCGTGGAATCGACTGCAACGATCTCTCCCTCGTTTATGATGACCACCTTGCTGCAGGTCATCGAGACTTCTGGAAGGATGTGTGTGGACAAGATGATGGTCCTGGTACCGGCCATTGATTTGATGAGCTCCCGAATTTCATGAATCTGCTTTGGGTCGAGTCCAGATGTTGGTTCGTCGAGAATTAGAACAGGAGGATCGTTCACAAGGGCCTGCCCCAGCGCAACACGCTGCTGAAAGCCCTTTGAGAGCTGTCCAATGTGTTTGCCTGTAACACTTTGCAGCGCACACCTCCTGATTACCCTGTCAACGCTCTCACCTACATGCGCCCTCGGTACACCCTTGATAGAGCCGATGAACTTCAAATAATCCACTACTTTCATTTCCTTGTACATCGAAGGATTTTCCGGTACGTATCCGATTCGCCTCTTTACCTCGAGCGGTTCGGTGAGCACACTGTGTCCTGCGACGATTGCGTCGCCGTCTGTGGGAGGAAAATATCCCGTGATGACTCTCATCATCGTTGTCTTCCCGGCCCCGTTCGGTCCAAGGAACCCAAGGATTTCTCCTTTATTGACTTCAAAGCTTACATTTTTCACCGCTACGGTCTGCCCGTACATCTTTGTAACGTTTTCAATCTTGATCAATGTTCGATGACCCCCCTCTTTTCTTTATAGAAAAAACAATAACGCAAAAAAAAACCTGGCAAACTTTCAAGAACTTATATAAATCCTCTTAGATACCAGATGAGAAAAAATACTATTAGTGCATGAAAAATGTCAAGACGAAATATCCAGCCGAAGATCTAGTCGAACTGAGTAAGAATGTTTTCCTTCATGAATGTCTCAACTTCTTCTCTGTAGGGAAGTGACGGGATTGCTCCCTCCCGCGATACAGTGAGAGCCGCACTTGCAGATGCAAACCTCACGGATTCACTTATCTCTTTGCCCTCGGCAAACTTCAGCCCGAAAGCCGCAGTGAATGCATCTCCTGCAGCAGTGGAGTCAACCTGATTCACTTTGTAGGTTCCGAAGCAGCGAACGCTCTTGTCATCGACATGGACGCATCCCCTTTTCCCTGCTGTAACCACCACATGACCGACCCCGAAATCCACGATAGACCGTGCCGCAGCGCCGATCGTTTCCACATCCCTCTCTTGATCTGAGAGCACATCACTGCCGTGTATGAGCCTGAGGATCCTGCTGAGTTCGAACATGTTCGGCGTCAGTACGTCTACGGAATGCAGAATCGATGTGTCGAACTTTTTCATGGGTGCGGGGTTGAGCACAATTTTCAGCCCTTTTTCCATAGCAATTTCGCACGCTTTCTTATTCGCACTTTCGGAGACCTCGAACTGCAGTAAAAGGAGCGTTGAACCCGTAAATGCCTCGCGTGCGTTTTCGATGTCCGCAGCGTCGAGATGGAGGTTTGAACCCAGATCTGCAATCATTGTATTGTTCCCTGCTCTGTCGACAAGAATGAACACGACACCTCCTCTTCGTTTTTCGTCGATCACCGCATACTTGAGCGTAACACCGTGCTCCTGCATTGTATCGATCAAAAGAGAACTGAACTCGTCTTTCCCGAATCGAGCGACAAATGACGTTTTCGCTCCGAGACGGGATAGTGCAACCGCCTGGTTTGCTCCTTTTCCGCCGGGCCCATTTTTGAAACCGGATCCCACTTCTGTATCTCCAAGTGCGGGAAGCATCTCGACATGGATAATCAGATCGGTATTCGCACTCCCTACCACGATTGCATTCATCTCATCCTCCTGTGGCATGTGAATACTAAAAGGAAATAAAAAAATCGTAATTCGTAAATCTCTTTTCTCTTGACTGATCACCATCAAAAGGTATCATGGAGGTATCATATGAAAATTTCACGGTTCATTTTTTTTCTTGCCTCTGTTTTTCTTATTTCTCACTTTACGTGTGCTACTCCGGAGGACTACAAAAAACAGCGTGAACAGCTCGTAAAGACACACATCATCGACGAAGGAATCACTGACCACGCGGTAATTAAAAGCATGCTCACCGTTCCTCGAGAAGAGTTCGTCCCTGAGAATTTCAAAAAGAACGCGTATCGCAATACACCGCTTCCTATCGGCTACGGGCAGACAATATCCCAGCCCTATATCGTCGCTCTCATGACAGAGCTTCTCTCTGTCGATGAAGACGACAGAGTGCTGGAAATCGGAACAGGGTCAGGATACCAGGCAGCGGTTCTGGGGCATATCGTGAAGGAAGTGTACACGGTTGAAATAATCAAACCGCTTGCACAGATGGCGCAGAAAACATTTCAAAGGCTTCAGTATACAAATATCAGCGGGAAGTTCGGAGACGGATACTACGGCTGGGAAGAGTTTTCCCCTTACGATGCGATCATCGTGACTGCCGCCGTGGATCATATTCCGCCGCCCCTCCTTCTTCAGCTCAAAATGGGAGGCAGGATGTGCCTGCCGGTCGGAGAGCCGTACTTCACGCAAATTCTGAAAGTCGTGGAAAAAACGGAATATGGGAAAATCCGCGTGTACGACATCCTGCCCGTACGATTCGTGCCCTTTACGCGTGAATTGAAGGAATAGCGCTCTTGGCATGAAAAATGAAAAATCCTACGAAATTTCTCTCTTTTTGATCTCTTCCGCTCTCCTCTCACTTGAAATCGCAATGATGCGTGTTTTACGGATCGAAGGTTTCGGAAATTTCACCTATTCCGCAATTGCGCTTGCACTCACTGGATTCGGAGCAGGAGGCACGGTCGTATTTCTTCTGCGTCCGTGGTTCAGGGGAAGAGAACGGCTGGTTTGTGTTATCTCATCGGTGGTGTTCATCTTCACGCTTGGATTCGGATTCTGGATCTCGAAGGAGATCACCTTCGACCCGCTTCGAATCGTCTGGGACGTCACCCAGCTTTACCGTCTCCTCCTTCGCTACTTCATCTATGCAGTCCCATTCATCTCCGGATCGATCTTTGTCGTCATCTCCTTTACCATCCTCAGGCCCGGCCGGGCCTACTTTTTCAATCTGACGGGGTCCGGACTCGGGGTAGTGGCAACTCTTCTCTGTTTCTATGTGATCGATTCACACACAATATTTATTGTACCAATGCTCTTTGCGAGTGCCTGCTTTGTGCTTCTTCTCATCGGCTCAAAGCTCCTGTTTCCGTCTCTGGTTCTTCTGATTGCAATGATCGCCGCAGGGTTCGTATTATTTTCTACGGGGTTCATCAATATCCTCCCCTACAAGGGAATCATGCTCGCACTGAACTTTCCCGACGCCCGCATTGACAAAAAACGCATCAGTCCTTTCGGCACTCTCGAAGTGGTGAAAAGCTCCATGATCAGAATCGCATCAGGCCTCAGTCTTGCGTTCAGGGGAGCTCTTCCCGATCAGATGGGACTCTTTGTGGACGGCGACCAGATTTCCTCAATCGACAGAATCGAAGGCCTGCACAGCCTCCAATATTTGCGATATCAGCCGCAGTCCGCCGTATATGCGCTTCACGCACATCCCAGAGTTTTTCAGATCGGACTGGGCGGGGGCAGTGCAGCAGCGCGTTCAGTGCTCTATTCAGCAAAAAACATCGTCATCACGGAACAAAACCCCCACCTCATAGAACTGCTGGCGCACACCTATGCGCACTACAACGATGCGCTTTTGTATACCTCCGGACTCGAGGTGGTGCGCACAGGAGCACGGAACTACCTCGGGAGAACAGATTCCCGGTGGGACGTGATAGAGATCTCGGAGCCGGACGGAAGAGCCGCATCCGTGGGAGGGATCTACGCAACCGATACGGATTATACCCTCACAGTGGAGGCATTTGAGGAGTTCGTCTCACACCTTTCAGAAAGGGGCACCCTTTCGGTCACGGTTTTGTTGAGATATCCGCCGAGAAAACTCCTGAAGCTCGTTTCAATTGCGAAAACCGCTCTCGAAAAGATGAATTTGGATCCGGAAAAGAACGTCGTGGTCCTTCGCGGGTGGGCCAGCGGAACCGTACTGGTGAAAAAACACCCCTTTACCGAAGAGGACATCGAAAAGATACAACGCTTTTGCGCTGCTCGAATGTTTGACCTCGTGTACTACGACGGCATGCACCCGGATGAGGCCAATCAGTACAATGTGGTGAAAGACGCATACTATTCGGTGAGCGTACGGGAGATATTCTCCAATTTTGACCGATTTACAAGAGAGTACCCCTTCAACATCAGACCCAATACCGATAACCGGCCATTTTTCGGATATTTCTTTCGAATAAGAAAGATCGTTCAGCTCTACCAACAGGCAGGCCACCAGTGGATGCTCGCAATCGAAGGCGGCTATCTTATTCTTTTCTCAACGTTCGTGGTGACATTTCTTGTCGCGTTCGTGCTGATTCTCGTGCCTCTCTCACTGGCCGGCAAACGCATCCGGGGGGGAGCGCTGAAAAT
>Ga0315545_1000833_pt1 | contig 31932 bp, 22 predicted proteins | sample SalMarSW160210MG_FD_203096 | JGI IMG/M metagenome (GOLD analysis project Ga0315545, IMG submission 203096) | Salt marsh sediment microbial communities from the Plum Island Ecosystem LTER, Massachusetts, United States - Salt Marsh Sediment SW1602-10 ...
ATAAATACAAGGTCGATGGTGAATTCGAGAACATGTTTCCTCAACGATGGCTTCCTGCCGCAATTGGTATTCTTTGCGAAGGTTTTACTGAAGAGAACAGACTGATTAACAGTACAATGAAAATGGTACGATCCAAAATAACCGATAAATATGAAGAACTGCTTAAATATTTATATTCACCGGAAGCAAAAACAATTACGAACAAATGCAACCTTGAAGAAATCCGTACTTTATTAAGTTAATTGTTGCCAAACATTAATCATACCGGAATCAACTCATAACAAAAACAATTATTTTTGCACTTATATCCCTGTAAAAAGATTGAGCAGTTTTCGAATATCTTTGTCTATACGAATCCATGTTCATCGCATACAGAAATTTCATATTATTTTAACAGCATATCATTTATTTGATACGATCTCCAATGACAAATAAAACAAGCATAGAAAACGAGTTGAAAGACAGAATCCTTGTTCTTGATGGTGCAATGGGAAGTCTTATACAAGAGTATAAGCTGACAGAAGATGATTACAGGGGTGAACGATTTAAACATTCTGAAATTGATCTAAAAGGAAATAATGACCTTCTATCTGTTACGCAACCTGATATCATAAAGGAAATTCATGAAAAATACCTGGAAGCCGGTGCTGATCTGATTGAAACAAATACCTTCAATGCAAACAGGATTTCTCAGGCCGACTACAATCTGCAGGAATATTCGTACGAGATGAACCTGGCTTCTGCCCGACTGGCAAAAGAAGCTGTAAAGAGATATACAACCATTGAAAAGCCCAGATTTGTTGTGGGAACAATGGGGCCAACAAATAAAACTGCCTCTTTATCGCCTGATGTTAATGACCCGGGATACAGAGCGGTTACATTTGATAATATTCGGCTGGCATATGCTGAGCAAGCAAGAGGTCTGATTGATGGAGGAGCAGATCTGCTGATGTTAGAAACCGTTTTCGATACGCTCAATGCAAAAGCTGCACTATATGCAATTCAGGAAGTGTTTTCCGAAAAGGATACGGAATTGCCGGTAATGGTATCGGGCACTATTACGGACGCCAGTGGCAGAACGCTTTCCGGTCAAACCATTGAGGCTTTTTTAAATTCAATTTCTCATTTCAAGTTGTTGAGTGTTGGTGTTAACTGTTCGCTTGGTGCACGAGGTATGAAACCATACGTTGATGCATTAGCTAAAAAAGCTCCGTTTTATATCAGTGCTCATCCCAATGCAGGATTGCCCAATCAGTTTGGCGGCTATGATCAAACTCCCTCGCAGATGGCAGAATATCTTGAAGTCTATATGAAAGACGGAAATGTTAATATCATCGGAGGTTGTTGCGGAAGTACGCCCCAACATATTCAGGCAATTGCAGAAAAAGCGAAAGTGTATAACAACAGAATGATCCCGAAAATTGAAAGGCAAACACAGCTTAGTGGACTTGAACCTTTAACAATTTCCGGTGATAGCAATTTTATTAACATCGGAGAACGTGCTAATGTATCCGGCTCTATGAAATTTGCCCGTTTGATCCGGGAAGAAAACTATGAAGAAGCTCTTTCCATTGCAAGACAGCAGGTTGAAAGTGGAGCCCAGATCATTGATGTTTGTATGGATGAAGCCATGATCGACGGGGAGAAAACCATGGTAAAATTTTTACATCTTATCGCTTCCGAACCTGAAATTGCACGTGTGCCTGTAATGATTGACTCATCAAAATGGTCTATAATAGAAGCCGGATTGAAATGCATACAGGGAAAGGGAATTGTTAACTCTATTTCGTTAAAAGAAGGCGAAGACATTTTTATTGACCGTGCAAAGAAAATATTGAATTATGGAGCTGCTGCAGTTGTTATGGCTTTTGATGAAAAAGGTCAGGCAGACTCGTTCGATAAAAAAATCCATATCTGTGAACGCGCATATAATATTCTTACACAAAAAGTGGGTTTTCCGGCTGAAAATATAATTTTTGACCCGAATATCCTTGCCATTGCTACAGGAATAGAAGAACACAACAATTATGCAATGGATTTTATGAATGCCACAAAGTGGATCAAGCAAAATTTACCCTATGCAAAAGTCAGCGGAGGAATAAGCAATCTCTCTTTTTCTTTTCGAGGAAATAATGTGATCCGTGAAGCAATGCATTCGGCTTTCCTGTATCATGCTATTAAAGCCGGCCTGGATATGGGAATTGTAAATCCTTCCATGCTGGAGGTTTATGATGAAATCCCGAAAGACCTGCTGGAAAGAGTAGAAGATGTAATTTTTAACCGAAGAGAAAATGCTACGGAAAGATTAATTGATTTTGCTGAAACTGTTAAGCAACAAGATAAAAAGGATACTAAAAAAGCTAACTGGAGAAACGGTACTGTTGAAGAACGTTTAGGTTATGCACTTGTTAAGGGTATTGTCGATTACATTGAAGAGGATGTTCTGGAAGCAAGAAACAACTATCCCAAAGCTTTGAAAATAATTGAGGGTCCGCTCATGGATGGTATGGGTGTTGTCGGAGAATTATTCGGTTCGGGAAAAATGTTTCTGCCTCAGGTTGTGAAAAGTGCCAGGGTAATGAAAAAAGCAGTTGCTGTTCTACTGCCCTTTATTGAGCAAGAAAAAGAACTCACTGACAAGCCGGGAAATATTGGCAAAATACTTCTTGCCACAGTAAAAGGAGACGTTCATGACATTGGGAAAAACATTGTCGGGGTAATTCTTGGCTGCAATAATTATGAAGTTATTGATCTGGGTGTTATGGTACCCACTGAGAAGATCCTTAAAACTGCTGTTGAACAAAATGTGGATATTATCGGACTAAGTGGTTTAATAACACCGTCCCTTGAGATTATGGCAGAATTTGCCAATGAAATGGAAAAACAAGGCATTACAAAACCTTTGCTTATTGGAGGAGCAACAACATCAAAAATACACACTGCCGTTAAAATTGAAACGCAAACCAGAGCTCCCGTCATTCATGTCAAGGATGCATCGCTTAGTGTTAACGTTGTCAACAACCTGTTATCCAAAGATCTTCAGAAAAACTATATTTTACAGATAAAGAAGGAGTATAAAGAACTACGAACAAGCTATTCAGGTTCAAGTTCAAAAGTGAACTTTGTAAGTCTTGAAGAAGCCCGAAAGAATAAATTGCAAATTGACTGGGAAAAAGCTCCCATATATAAACCTGAATTCCTGGGGATTAAAGTTTTTAAAAATTATCCCATTCATGAGATCAGAGAATATATTAGCTGGGTATTCTTTTTTGTTGTCTGGCAATTGAGAGGTAAATTTCCTGATATACTTAAGGATCCGAAGATGGGTAAAGAGGCTCATAAGCTTTTTGATGATGCGAATAAGATGTTTGACCGAATTGAGAAAGAGGGACTTTTGCAGGCAAATGGTGTATTGGGTTTTTTCCCGGCAAATGCTGTGGGTGATGATATAGAAGTATATAACAATGAAAAAAGGGGAAAAACGATCGCAGTTTTCAGAAATCTCCGCAACCAGGTTCAAAAAGAAAACAATGCACCAAATTTGTGTTTATCTGATTTTATTGCACCCAGGGAGACAGGAAGAATTGATTATCTCGGAGCATTTGCTGTTACAGCAGGTTTGGGTATGGAAAACATTCTCGAAGAATTTAAAAAAGAACATGATGACTACAGCAGCATCATGATCAAGGCATTGGCCGACAGGCTGGCAGAAGCTTTTACAGAACTTCTGCATTTGAAAGTCAGAAAGGAATATTGGGGTTATGCTCCTGATGAAGTACTGCATTTGGACGATCTCTTGCTGGAAAAATACCAGGGAATAAGGCCTGCACATGGCTACCCTGCCTGTCCGGATCATTCGGAAAAGAAAACTCTTTTCCGGTTGTTGGACGCAACAAATAATGCAGGAATGAAACTTACGGAAAGTTACTCTATGGTTCCTGCTGCTTCAGTAAGCGGATTGATATTTGCGCATCCTCAGTCAAAGTATTTCTTTGTAGGAAAAATATCAAAAGACCAGGTTGCGGATTATGCAAAACGCAAGCAAATTGATCCTGTCGTTGTTGAAAAATGGCTGGTGACTGAATTAAATTATTCCTGAAATTCATAAATACATTATGATATTATCCCGTTGCAGTATGAAAATAATTATTTAATAACTCATGAAAATCACTGACATTTTTCTTTCACAGGAAAAGACCTTCTCATTTGAGTTTTTCCCTCCAAAGGATGAAATTTCCGCCGTGGATTTTGGTATTAATGTTGGCCGTTTGATGAAGCTTTCGCCATCTTTTGTAACGGTAACCTATGGAGCAGGAGGTTCAACGCAGGAGAGAACATTTACACTGGTCGATTACCTGCAAAACAAAATTGGTTTAACAACTGTTGCACATTATACATGTGTAAATGCGACAAAAGAAAAAGTAAAAAACGATTTGCAGCATATTGCAACTCGTGGGATCAAAAACCTTATGCTTTTAAGGGGTGATCCTCCAAAAGGAGAAAAGAAATTTATGCCAGTTGAGGATGGCTTCATGCATGCAAGCGATCTTATCTCATTTGTGGATGAACAGTTTGATTTTTGTAAAGCCGCTGCAGCTTATGTTGAAAAACATCCCGAAGCGATCAGTCTTGAAGAAGATCTGGTCAATGTTAAGTCCAAAGTCAATGCAGGTGCAGATTATCTTATTACACAACTTTTCTTCATAAATGAATACTATTTTGATTATGTGAAACTGGCAAAAGAAGAAGGAATAACCTGCAGAATTATTCCCGGTATAATACCCATTACCACATTTCACCAGATCGAAAGATTTTCAAAAATGTCCGCAGCAAAAATTCCGGCCAGGCTTGCTGCTGACATTGAAGCAAATAAAGAAAATTCTGAAAAATGTTATGACATTGGTGTTGAATATACCATAAACCAGTGCAGGGAATTGCTGGATAGAGGGGCTCCCGGAATTCATTTTTATACCTTGAACAAATCAAGAGCAGCCGTTGAGATCTTTGAGTCGCTGTGAAAAAGGGTGATCAGTAATTCGTGATTTGTGATTGGTTTTGAAGTTGAGGTGTTTAGGAGTTTAGTTGTTTAGTAATTTTGAAGGTGAGATGTTTAGAGTCGGAAGACCGAAGACCGAAGTCGGAAGATGAGACAGAGAGAAAGTGAGAAAGTGGAAAGATAAGAAGTTGAGATGTTTAGAGTCGGAAGACCGAAGCCGGAAGATGAGAAGATGAGAAGGTGGGAAGATGAGAAGGTGAGAATGTGGGAAGATGAGAAGGTGAGATGTTTGAAGTTAGAAGTCAGAAGTCGGGAGTCCGAAGAACGAAGTCGGAAGATGGGAAGATGAGAATTTGATGTTTAGAACCATAATAATCAGTATTTATTCAATGTCGAATGTCCAATATCAAATATCCAATGTTGAAGTACAAGTTATAAGTTATTGGAAATTGCCTGCCTTCCGCAGGCAGGGACATTGGGTGTTGGATATTGGATATTTATTAAGATTTGAAATCTTGAGACGAGTGACTTGGGACTATTTTAGTTTACTGGTTACGTGTTACTGGTTGTTGTTTACTTGTTTAACTGTTGAATCGTGAAATTGTGTAATCGTGTAACTGTTGAATCGTGTAATCGTTAAAAATGATTAATCGATGAATCGGGCAATCGATGAAATGAATCTAATCATCCGGCATAATGCCTGTCATATAATTTCAGATAATCATTGCCGTAAAGTAAATTCGAAGGATACACCCTGAAGGGGTGTAAATAGAATAGCCCGGGGCGAAACCCCGGGAATAAGATACTGGATCAAAAGGCGTTTCAACTGCCCCCTTCTTACAAGGCATTTACTTTCCATGAAACGCATACAGCATATATTTGAAAGTGGTATTTGTATGGCTTTTTCTGAAGAATCTTGAAACTTGAAATTTGTAACTTATCAACTCATCAATTCAACAATTATACAACCGAACGAACCGACCAGAGGGAGTTCATGACCGAAGGGAATAACATTGTGAGTTCGACGAAGTCAATTACACGATTCAACAATTCAGGCAATATTTTCTATATTTGTGCACTAACTTTTTCAGGTCATGCGGGAGTAGCTCAGTGGCAGAGCATCAGCTTCCCAAGCTGAGGGTCGCGGGTTCGATCCCCGTTTCCCGCTCAGGATGATTACAGTTCCTTTATTAAGCCTGCGCAAGAGGGTCGCGGGTCTCAAGTTTTTTTGATTCACGGAACCCCCGCTCTGAATAAGTACAATAACTATTTTAAGTGTGTGTAAGAAGGTCGTGGCAGCATGTGTTTCAACTTTTTTATTTTCATACAACCTCCGTAAGTACTCGCCAATTGAGGGTAATTTCTGCACATATTGTTAATAATCTTTTCCGGCTTTCAATTATTTTTTCTATATTGTAGTAGTGTAATACTAATTTTTTTAAGTATGAATTCAATTATACTGCCTTACTATGAATAACCAAAAAACAGATAATCAAAACCTGACCGCCCGTTTAGCGGGTTATACGGCTGCAGCAGGCGCCATGCTGGCTCTAAATCCTTCCCTTAATGCACAAGTTGCCTATTCGGGAATTAAGGATATCGAAGTAGATATTGGTGATTTCCATCTGCTGGATATGGACAGAGATGGAGAGCCCGATTTTGTTTTCGCTATTGACGCAAACAGCTATTTTGCCACTTCTGGCCCCAGTTTTATTTTTAAATATGTTGATGAAGGATATGGTGTAATTATTAATCCATTGACCGACGGATACAATAGCTGGCTGGTCAAAACTACTCTACTGAGTGATTTTGGAACTGATTTTTACACTGCTGTTGTAAACGGACTGAATTCCAATGTTCCTGTAAGTTCCGGGCAAACATACTGGTGGGCGGAAAATTCTCCGGACTGGCCGGGAGTATTAGGTTATAAAAATGCTTTGTATTATTGGCATTCAACGTGGGGAACAACTTCCGGAGGTGTTCAGGGTGGCGATTTTATTGGTGAGACGCATTATATTGGAGTACGATTCTTCATCGGGACAGACCAGCATTACGGTTGGATAAGGGCTTCCCTGGGTGATTTTATCAATCCGTTACAGATTGTGGACTGGGCATACAATACAGTTCCCGACGAAGGAATAATCACAGGATTTGATACTCCTGTTTTTGAGAACGAGGAGTTCTACACCAGCCTCGTTAACGAGATAGGCTTATCATTCAGTCATCCTGTTCAGGATCCTTCTGCTGGTGATTTTGAAGTGGAGAACGGATCGGTTACGGGAGTTACTGTTGTTACTGCCGGCGAAGAATACATGGTTGAAGTAACCGCTGATGAAGAAGGAATAATCAAGGTAACATTGCCTCCAAATGTTATTGCCGGTGAAGAAATGGTTGTTGAAGGAGCAGCAACACAGTTTGTGGTTCATAATGTTCAGACTGATCTTGCAGATAATGAAGCAGATGAACTGATGAAACTATATCCTAATCCTGCCGATGATATGCTTACTATTGCCCTTGCATCAGAGTCATATGTATCCATCTTTAACTCTGCAGGAAGTATTGTGTATTCAAAAAACAGGGTACTGAATGAAACAATTGATGTACACAATTTTGCTCCGGGTATCTACCTGATCCAGGTAAATACGAACGACAATCAGTTTATCACAAAACAATTTGTCAAGCAATAAATATTCTATACTTTTCTTTTTCTGTGCCGGCCCAGCCGGCATTTTTTTCTAATTTCATAACTATTTCTTAATTATACTTGTTAAGGATAAATGGCTGGCTCGCGCGCATTTAAACCTAAAATCCGCGCCAGGGGTGCATGTATCCTTATTTTTCAGATTGAAATAAAATCTCCATGCCAAAAAGAAAAATTGGAATACACGAATTATTTTTGTTACTTTAAGTATCTGAATTTGGCAATTACATAATCACATTATAAAACTCTACACGATGAAAAGAAATTCTACGCAAAACCTTAATGCCCGCCTTACAGGTTATGTTTCGGCTGCAGGTGCTTTGTTAGCACTGGGATCAGCGGCCCATGGACAGGTCGAATATTCCGGTCCGCAGAATATTGAAATTGACTTGTTTAATTTTGAATATATAGATATCAACGATGATGGAGTGGACGATTTTATATTCATTCTGTACGGATCGACTACATCATTTGTAACAAGCGTTTACCATGTATTTTCTGCTTTTGGGTTTGGAATGGTTGCCAATGCAAGAACAGATACTTACAATAGCTGGATGATACACCAGGATGCTGTACATACTACAGCTACAATAGCTCACGGGCTTGACTCAAATGCCCCTGTCAATGCTGCTCAAACTCAATGGTCCAATAATGATGGAATGGGCTGGCCGGGAGTTTTACGCTACGGGTTCTATACTCACGTTACGGCTCCCGGATACACCTATACCAATTACAGCGGGATCGGAGATTTTATTGAAGAAGACAAATATGTGGGAGTCAGGTTTATGATCGGAGCCAGTCAGCATTATGGCTGGGTAAGAGTGAACCTGCCCCGTAAGCTTAGTCCCCTGACTATTATCGACTGGGCTTACAATACGGATGCTGATGAAGGGATTGTTACAGGCTTCTTAACCCCGGTATTTAACAACGAGGTATTTTATGAGACCCTTACTCCCGAAATCGGTATTTCCTTTGATCAACCTGTTGAAAACCTGGGACCTGAAGATTTTGTTGTTACCGGTGGTTCGGCTACGGGAATATCGGTAGTTACACCCGGTGAAGAGTATACCATTCAAATAACTGCTGCAGATCAAGGAATTGTTACTGTTGAACTCCCCGTAGGGGCAGTCCAGAGTGATGATATGGCCGTTGGGGGTGCTGTAACAGAATTTGTGGTGCACAATATAGAAACCGGAATTACGGATAATCTCAGCGATGCAGGAATTGAATTGTATCCTAATCCGGTAGATGATGTACTCAATCTTACATTGAAGAGTGAAGCAAACATCGCAATAATCAACACTGCCGGAAGTGTTGTTTATTCAAAAGATCATGTTTTAAATGAACCACTGAATGTTGATCATCTTGCTCCCGGCGTATATACGATCAGGATATATACGGATGAAAAACAATTTGTTTCCGGAAAATTTATCAAGAATTAATTATAACAATCTGCAATCAATGCCGGCCCAGCCGGCATTTTTTTCAATACATATTAATAATGAATAAACATCCTGTTTCAAAAAAAAAGGCAAACTATACAATCTCGGAAAGATTTATCGATCAGTTATATAATATGAATGTGGATTTTGTGGATGAAAAAGGAAAGAAACTGGAAATTCCCGAAAGTGGTTTTCTCGGACTTCTGGCTACAGGATATAAAGGCCTGGTAGTGCACCGGAAAAAAACAGGCCATACAAAAGTGTATTATAAATTTACAAAAGGGAAAAAACTGGTACGAAGAAAGCCAAAACCACAAAATCAGAATTAGATATTTTTTTTAATTATATTTCATTAATCTTCTAATACTTTACTACAATGAGAACCATCTTAATTTACCTGACAATATTATTTACTTCAACCTGTTTTTGTTTCTCACAAAGCTCCCCTGAAGAATATATTGATTCCTTTTTTAAATACATTGCGCAGGAACGTTATGAGGATGCAATGTATGTGCTTCCTGCAAATCAAAGACTTGATAATGATACTTCCTATTTGTCCCAAACGATAAGCAGACTTGAAAACTTCAGAGATTCCTACGGCAGGTATTGTGGTTATGAATTGATAGAAAAAAAGGAAGTATCCCCGTCTTATATTGTATTTTCTTACTTTATTAAATATTCATCTGCTCCTCAACGAATCCAGTTTGTTTTTTACAAACCTGAAGATGCCTGGCAATTGAACCAGGTAACAATAAACAGCAGAAGCAATCAAGGTCCGGGAAACAGGAGAAAAGGCGGTTTCCCGTTGAAGGATAGCAATTAGGATTATCGGATACTGATTTATATCATGAAGAAAATCGCAAAAAAGGTTCTTTTGATCGGCTGGGATGCCGCCGACTGGAAAATAATCAATCCCCTGATTGATGCAGGCCATATGCCGGCAATGGAAAAACTCGTGAACGGAGGTGTCATGGGAAACATAACCACACTCGAACCTCCTTTCTCACCCATGCTCTGGACAAGTATTGCAACCGGTAAGTATGCCGATAAACATGGTGTTCTTGGTTTTACGGAACCCGATCCGGAAGGCATGGGTATGCGTCCGATCAGTTCTCATTCCAGGAAAACCAAGGCAATATGGAACATTCTCTCTCAAAACAACTATAAAACACATGTCCTGGGTTGGTGGCCTTCCAATCCGGTGGAACCCATTAACGGGATCATGCTTTCAAACCATTTCCAGCATGCAAAGAACAGGCTCAGACAACCCTGGCCTTTGTCGTCCGGATCTGTTCATCCCAAAGTACTCGAAGAGTTTTTTGCCGAGTTACGCGTTCATCCTCAGGAACTCACTGATCAGCATTTGCTGCCTTTTGTTCCTGATGCTGCAAAAATTGATCAGGAGAAGGATCCCCGGCTGCGAATCATCGCAAAAAGCATTGCCGAAGCAGCCACCCTGCATGCTGCCGCTACATGGATTCTTGATACTCAACCGTGGGATTTTCTGGCTGTTTACCTCGACACCATTGATCACTTTTGTCATGGATTTATGAAATATCACCCTCCCAGGTTAAGCAATGTTCCCGAAGAGGATTTTAACCTGTATCAGCATGTGGTGACTTCTGCTTACCGGTTTCACGATATGATGCTTGAAACTCTAATGAACCTGGCCGGAGATGATGCAAACATCATTTTGGTATCTGATCATGGCTTTCATTCCGATCATCTTCGTACAACCTATATCCCGGATGAACCTGCCGGACCTGCGGAACATCACCGGGAACATGGTGTAATATGCATCAATGGCCCGGGTATCAAAAAAGATGAGCTCATTCACGGGGCATCACTTTTAAATATCACTCCTACAATTCTCACATTATTCGGTTTACCTGTTGGTAAAGATATGGATGGCATACCTGTTCTCCAGGCTTTCAAGGAAAAAATCGATATTGTCACAATCCCTTCATGGGATGATGTGAAAGGAAACGATGGTATGCATCCGCTTAATTCCCGACAGGATCCGCTGGAGGCAAGGCAGTCGCTTCAACAGTTAATTGACCTGGGGTATATTGAAGATCCCGGCGAAAACAAACAAAAAGCAGCTGAAAAAGCCGAAACAGAGACAAAATACAATCTTGCACGTGTCTATATCAGCAACTACAGGTTGAAAGAGGCCATTCAACTACTTAAGGACCTGTATGAAAAAGAAAAGGATCAGGGCAGATATGCACTCAGACTTGCAAAATGCTATACTGAAACAGGTGCTTACGAAGAAGCGGAAAAGCTGCTTAATGAATTCATAAAAACCGCAATGGGTAATGCCCTGGATATTCATGAATTAAAAAAAGAATACGAGAAAAAAATTGAAGAAAACCCAAAGGAAAAACAAAAGCTTGAAAAAGAACTGCAAAAACAGATGCGCAGGCAAGTTACACTCCAAAACAATGTTGGCCAGGCAAATCTTTCCATTTTTGACATTCGCATAATAAAGGAAAAGCCCGGAGCAATTGTTAAGGAAGTTGAAGAAAAATTCAAAGATGCTGTCATTCCTTTGTTGATGAGTAAAAAACTTGCCAATCTGTATTTTAAACTTGGTAAATTCGAAAAGGCTGAAAACTGTTACAAAACCATCCTGCAGTTCAACCCTGAAAATTCATCAGCATATAATGGGCTGGCATTACTATATAATGCAGAAGGAAAATACGAAGCTGCTGCCAATGCAGCTCTCGATGCCATTGGCCTCAGATATTATCACCCCATGGCTCATTATCAGCTTGGTGAAGCTTTGCTCAGTTTGAAAGACTATGAAAATGCTGCCAATGCATTCGAAGTATGCCTGAAAATAATCCCAACATTCGGTAGTGTCAGAAACAAATTAATTGATCTGTATTCAAATGCGCTGGACAAGCCTGAAAAAGCTGAAAAACACAAGGAGTATTTTGCAAAAAAGAATGTTTTTGAAGATGATTCGGATGAAGCGGATACACTATTCGAATTATCTGACCTACAATTGAGGAAAGCTGATTTTAAAGATCCAATCATGATCGTCTCCGGTCTGCCCCGCTCAGGAACATCGCTTATGATGCAAATGCTTGATGCCGGTGGTGTTCCAATCTTCACCGATAACAAACGTTCGGCCGATGAAAGCAATCCAAAAGGATATTATGAGCATGAGAAAGTGAAAAACCTCAGGAGAGATAAAAAATGGCTGGGTGATGCAACAGGTAAAGCAGTAAAAATAATTTCCCATCTACTGTATCATTTGCCGGGAAAATACAATTACAAAATTATTTTTATGCTGCGCGAACTCAGTGAAGTTGTTCAATCACAACATCAAATGCTGGTAAGAAAGAAAAAACGAAAGGAAGACGTATATCCTGCAAGACTGGAAATTGCATTTAAAAACGAGATCATGCATGCAAACGAATGGCTAAAAGACAACCACAATGCTGCAGTACTTTTCATAAATTACAAAGATACAATCGAAAAATCGTCAGAAGTAGCGGAAAAAATCAAACAGTTCCTGGGCCTGAAATTGAATACTGAAAAAATGGCTGCTGTTGTTGATCCTGATTTGTACCGTGTGAAAAAATCAAATTAGAATTCTGTTAAACAGCTTCCAGAAGGCCTTTCAAAAAATTCCAGAATTTTTCTACCGACCCGATGTGCACTTTCTCATCCGGTGAATGAGGATGTTGAATTGTCGGACCAATGGATATCATATCCAGATTTGAATATTTTCCTCCGATGATCCCGCATTCCAGGCCTGCATGGATTACTTTCACAACAGGCTCTTTATGATACAATTGTGAGTAAGTATTTTTTGCGATAGCTAATATGGCCGAATTTGTATCAGGTTGCCAGCCGGGATAATCACCCAGAAACTCAGTCTTTGCTTCAACCATTTTAAAATGGTTCTTTATTTCTCTACCAAGGTACTTTTTCTCAATATCATCCGAACTCCTTAATAACAATTGGACTTCACATTTCCCCTCTCCTATTTTCACCACGGACAAATTCGTTGAAGTCTGAACAACACCCGGCATAAAATCGGACATGTTGATCGGACCATCAGGACAGGTATTTATTGCCTCCATGGTTTTGTTAAAATCATATGCTGACATCACTGAATCGATAGTATCATGTTCAGTTAATGTTATTGTCAAATCCGGTTCTGTATCTTTAAACCTGCTTTTATAAATTTCTTGTTTATTATCAATTGCAGTTTTTAACTTTTCCACATTGCAATCTCTTACCATAACGACAGCAAGGGCTTCACGGGGGATTGCATTTCTCATATTGCCTCCATGAAACGCCGAGATCTTAATATCGCATTCTTTCTTGAGATCCAGCAACATTTGTGATAGTATTTTATTCGCATTCCCTCTTCCCAAATGAATATCCAGACCGGAGTGTCCTCCCTTTAGTCCTTTGATAGCAATCTGATAAGTATTGCCGGCACTTGCCGGTTCCACCCTGTATTGCCAGGAGATGTTGGCATCAACTCCACCTGCACAACCCACAAACAATTCCCCCTCTTCTTCCGAATCAAGATTGATCAGTATGTCACCCTGCAAAAAATCCGGTTCCAGGCCAAATGCTCCATCCATTCCTGTTTCCTCACTGACTGTAAAGAGAACTTCCAAAGGACCGTGCTGAATATCAGTCGATTCCAGAACCGCCAGGCTTGCTGCAACACCAACTCCGTTGTCAGCCCCCAGAGTAGTGTTGTTTGCCTTTACCCAGTCACCTTCTATAATAGTTTCAATTGCATCTTTGGTGAAATCGTGTTCCTTATCACTGTTTTTCTGCGGAACCATATCTACATGCGATTGCAGGATCACTTTTCTGCTTGTTTCTCTTCCATTGACTGCTTTTTTCCTTATCAACACATTCCCTGCTTTATCTTCCTGATATTCCAGCTCGTTATTTTTTGCAAATTGAACCAGGAAATCCGTTACTTCTTTTTCATAACCGCTTGGGCGTGGAATTTGTGTTAAATCATAAAAATGTTTCCAAACTATTTTTGGTGATAACTCTGATATTTTCATGTTTCTTTGTTTTTTCTCTTTAAGTTAATTATTTTATTTTCTTTAACAGAACTTTAACTAAAATTTGAAACAAAATTTTGTTATTTTGCGTTCCTCTTAGAAGAATTAACAAGAATCCTGAATGAACAAAATGATCCTCATCGGTCTTCTGTTTCTGACATTATCCCTAAATGCTCAACAAGTGAACTGGTATACATTTGAAGAAGCCGTAGAAATGAACAAAAAAGAACCCAAAAAAATTATTGTTGATGTGTATACTGACTGGTGCGGTTACTGTAAGGTGATGGATAAAAATACCTTTTCCAATGAAACTGTCGCAGAATACATGAATGCCAGGTACTACCCTGTAAAATTCAATGCAGAGCAAAAAGAAGATATTACGTTCAATGAAAAAACGTACAAATTTGTTGCCCAGGGATCAAGAGGATTTCACGAGCTGGCAGCAGCTTTGCTTAGCGGACAATTGAGCTATCCTTCTGTTGTATTTCTTGATGAACAAATACGAATTATTCATGTACAAAAAGGATACGTACATGCAAAACCATTTGATGAGATCATTAAGTTTATCGGAGGAAATCATTTTAAAACCGAATCATGGGAAGACTGGAAAGCTAATTACAAATCGCCCATAGCCAATTAAATGAAGATTGCGGATTGCGGATTGCGGATTGCGGATTGCGGATTGCGGATTTCGGATTGCAGATTTCGGATTGCGGATTGTGGATTTTTCAGTCACAAGTTTCAAGTCTCAAATCGCAAGTCTTTAGTTGCTGATCTCAAAACGGTCTCAAGTACCAAGTCACAGGTTTCTAGTCTTACATCTCGAAATCTCAAATCCCTGTGGTTTGGTTTTCATGGATTGTATAATCCCTGAATTAAGCAGGCAAATGAAATGATTCTGAATTTTATATCCCCTCGAGATGTCTTAACAGGCATAGATTTTAATCCGGCCACGAAGTCCCAAAGGCTCAAAGAAATCACAAAATTCTGTTTTTAGTCCCATATTACTTTGTGAGTGCTTTGTGATTTAGTGTCTTTGTGGCGAATTTTCCAAACATCTCACCTTCCCAACTCATTATTTTAACGATTACACGATTCAACAGTTAAACAAGTAAACAACAACCAGTAACACGTAACTAGTAAACTAAAATAGTCCCAAGTCACTGGTTTCAAGTTACAAGTAACAATACTTTAAACTTTTCAGCTCCTAAATCACTACATAATTGTCTTTGGGTTTTCCTCTTATTTAACCAGCAACCAACAACTCATCTTCCCACTTTCTCACTTTCTCTCTGTCTCATCTTCCGACTTCGGTCTTCGGTCTTCCGACTCTAAACATCTCACCTTCTCACTCTCTCATTTTCCTAACTCACCATTTACTATTCACAAATCACGATTTACCATTTAAACAATTACACAGTTACACGATTCCACAGTTAAACAACCCAACAACCTTATAACCTAAAAACCATCTCAACTTCCTCCTCAACAACCCCTCCAAACTGATCACAGTTCACAGTTCACAGATCACGAATCACCGATCACCGTTCACAGAATCACTTTCCTAAAACACTCCATGGAACAATGGATCCATATTGAAATATTTTAATTTCCGCCTCAAGAATGGTATTGCTGCTATAAAATACTTTTACTGAAGCCATGTCAGGTATCCTGTAAAATAAGACATTTTCATACGTTGGTCCGCTTAGCGGGAAGTGCATATTATGTAAAACTTCAGTAAAATGCATGTTTCTTAATTCCAAAACCAAAGGTTTCCCGATTGTCTCCAAAGCATCATGAAAGCCCGTCTCATCTGAAAACCGGAAGAAAACATATCGTTCCAGTTCCTGATTGACCTGAGGTACATAGTAAAAAGATCTTGTGATTGTATCGGAATAAGTTTTGCCTGCAAATAAGGAGATGTATTCTTCCTCAAGTTGATTCAACTCCTGAACACTTATTTCCAAGGCTTTCCCTTCAGGAAAAACTTCATACTGACCTGCCAGCAATTTAAACCTTCTTTTACGAATTTTTATAATAAAATTGGCTGCTTCTTCTGCCTTTTGCTCAATCGATTTGGCCCCCATGTTTTGTCCGGTAACCGGAAGATCGATAGTTGTTTTCTTCTCAGCAGATTTTGCACTGCTTCCCGGTTCGATCAGGTTTCTCTTAACGGACAGATCTTTAAAATGGATCGGTTCCGGCCCTTCATCAAAAATTCCCTCAAACTGCACAAACAGATTGTTTTCATCGGGTTTCAGAATCATTCCTTTGCCGGTAAGCATCATAAACTTTTGTAATACCAGTTCAGGATCATTCGTTTGAACAGAAAAATAATAATCCGGATCCGGTTCCTGATAGGAAGTCAGTGCAATAGAATTCAGTTCCCATTCTGTTTCGGAAATAGACGGTGCATCTTTCATTCCAAGAAATTTTTCCGCATATCTGTTATAGGGACCCGGTACCGTATAATGTCTTATGGCTGTGGCAGTCAGGACCAGACGAGTACGTGGGATAGTATAAATAATGCTATTTTCCTCGTATGATGCTAAGTCCTGTATGTTCGTAACACTGATCTTGCTTGCAGGAGAACAAGCAATTAATAATAATAAAATAAGTACACCTGTATTATTTTTCATTTCCTGTTTTTTTCTAATACGCAAAAAGCATATCCGATATTGTCAATAATATCAGAAGCAATTAAACTATATTGTCCGCAACATTCAGCAGACATATCACCGGCCATCCCATGAATATAGACACCAAATCTGGCCGCATTGCTGATTGAATAACCTTGTGCCAGCAATCCAAGAATAATACCTGTCAGCACATCTCCACTCCCTCCGGAAGCCATTCCGGGATTGCCGGTAGTATTAAACCATATTTCACCGGATGGTACTGTAATACATGTATTGGCACCCTTTAACACAATTACACATTTATGGTCCGTTGAGAATGTACGTTGAAACTGCATTCTGGAAAAGCTATCTTTAAATTTCCCGAACAGTCGCTCAAATTCTTTTGGGTGAGGAGTAAGAATTGTGTTTTCGGGCAACAATTCCTGCCAGTTTTCCAAAGAAGCAAGAATATTCAAACCATCAGCATCTATAACAAGGGGCACTTGTATGTCCTTTAATAAACCAGGCAAGGCTTTCCTTGTATTTGTTTTCTGATTTATGCCGGGACCTATGGCTACGGATGAATATTTTTCCAGAAGAGTATTTCCTGTAAACAGGATATCCGATTCATCAATACTTAAGAGAGCTTCAGGTACGGTAGTTTGTAGTATCTCAACTCCTCTTCTTGGAGTATGTACCGTAAGAAGGCCAGGTCCTGATCTAAGGGCTGCACGCGCAGACAGAACAGCAGCTCCCATCATCCCGTAGCTGCCTGCAATAAGCAAAGCATGACCATACGTGCCTTTATGAGAGAACTTTTTCCGGGGTTGCAACAAACCGGTTGCATCACTTTCAACCATATAATGGTAGATGGTATTCTCTTTTGCAATAAAGTCCGGATGCAGCCCGATGGGCAAAACAACCCATTCTCCAACATAGTTTGAATTTTCAGCAAAAAAGAAAGACAATTTGGGAAATTGAAATGTAAGGGTATATGTAGCCTGAATTATGATTTCTTTTTTGTTCCCGGAATTGTCTTCACAAAACAAGCCGCTGGGAACATCAATTGCTATCAGGGATAGTTTTTGTTTGCCATTAATATACCGTATCAATTCGGAAGCGAGATCGTCAGGTGATCTGGACAAACCTGAACCAAACAGGCCATCTATTATTATATCACTGGCTTCTATTTCAGGAAAATCCTTTGTATTGCAAATTGCATGAACAGGGATATCCGTTTCCTTTTCTAGTCTGGTCCTGTTTATTTCTGAGTTAGAAGATAATGATCTGCCGGTATCCAGTAAAAAGAAAGAAATATGTTTATATCCTTTATGCCAAAGCAATCTTGCCAGCGCCCATGCATCGCCTCCATTGTTTCCCGGACCTGCAAAAAAAAGAAATCGATGCTTGCCGGTATATTTTGATACAATCCATTCTGCCAGTTGACCTGCGGCTCTTTCCATGAGATCTATGGATGCAATGGGTTCGTTTGCAATAGTATATGCATCTGCTTCACGTATTTTATCTACAGGAAAGAATTTCATATGCTATATGCATTGATTCAGCGAATTTACACTTAATATAATCCAGTTACACAAATTTAGCCGGTCATTTGAATTTTTCAGGACAGGAATTTAAAAATTCGTCTATATTTGTTTTGTTCTAAATAAATAAAACATTGCTAGTCTAAGACTGAATATCATTTAAAAAATACACATATGGTTTTATTTCCGAAACACCCAAAAGGTTTAGCGGTACTTTTCTTTTCAGAAATGTGGGAACGATTTTGCTATTATGGAATGCGCGGGCTCCTGGTTTTGTACCTGATTCATATTATTGCAAAAGCGGAAGAAGAATCCTATTTTATTTATGGTGCTTATACTGCCCTTATATATGCCGCACCTGTAATAGGAGGCCGAATTGCAGATAAAATACTGGGTTATAAATATGCTGTAATTTTTGGAAGTGTCCTGATGTCGATTGGCGAATTTTTAATCGTTGGTGGCGGAGAACACTTGCTATACCTTGGCATGGGATGTTTAATCGTTGGAAACGGATTATTTAAGGCCAATGTTTCTACGATTGTCGGAAAATTATATAAGGAAAATGATAATCGCCGTGACTCCGGCTTTACCATTTTCTATATTGGAATAAATATTGGTGCTCTGCTTGCCACAACGGTTGTTGCCGAAGTAGGGGTGAAACTGGGCTACCACTATGGTTTTGCTCTCGCCGGTTTGGGAATGTTAGCGGGTTCATTGATCTTTGGGTTTGGAAACAGACCATTTGCCGATAAAATCACTCCGCCAAATCCCGAAAAATTGCATCGCAAAATGTTAGGCCCCCTTACACAGTTTCACCTGGTAATTATTGGTTTGGTTGCTGCTGTTCCTGCTGTTTATCTATTAGTACGTTTCAATGATATTGTCATGTATTTATTGATTGCTACAGCCGTTTTTGTTGTTTATACTTTAATGTCAGCCGGAATAAAAGGCGGTAAAATTCTATTGCACAGGATGATTGGTTTCGTTATCCTGCTATTGTTTAATGTGGTCTTCTGGAGCTGTTTTGAACAGGCCGGGACATCACTTACTATATTTGCCTCCAGAAATGTTGACCGGATGATAGGAGGCTGGGAAATGGGTGCTCCCACTACCCAATTTTTTAATCCCTTCTATATTCTTGTTTTTGGTTCCATCTTCTCGGTCATGTGGATCTGGCTTGATAAGATAAAACGGAATCCGAGTATTCCTATGAAGTTTGGATTTGCCATTATCCAACTGGGATTGGGCTTTCTTATGGTTCGGGTTGGTGCCCTGTTTGCAAAGGATTTCATGATGCCGCTTATAACACTTGTACTTTTGTATCTGCTGCATACAACCGGTGAATTATTCATTTCTCCTATTGGCTTATCAATGGTAACCAAGCTGGCTCCAAAGAATATGGCCGGAACCCTTATGGGGGCCTGGTTTTTATCGTGGGCTGCTGCAAATTATCTCGCAGCTATCCTGGCTAAGTTTACCGGCGCGGGTCAAGTGGGAGATATAATCCCTCCGGCATCTGAGACCTATGCGATCTATCTTGATGTATTTACGAAAACCGGGCTGGTCACTGTGAGTATCGGAGTGCTATTGCTTATCCTGTCAAAACAAATCAATAAATTACTGCATGGAGTGAAGTAACTTTGAGATCTTGTTCTGATTGTTGTAATCATTGCGAATTTTTCAGTCACAAATTTCAATTCGCAAATCTCAAGTCTTTTTCAATTTCTATATTCAAACCCGCAAGCCATGTTTTCGAACCGTTCCCAATGCGGTTCGACATTCTTTTTTATCTTCCACACTTGCCTTTGTTTCGTTCCGTTCCCAAACGGAACGACTTTCTTTTTTGCTGATCAAAAAAGAAAGCAAAAAACTCATGGCTGATAAAAAATCCGGATAAATCTTATTGCTTGGCTTTTCGTGTCGTTCCGCTGACGTTTCACTTCCGCGGAACTTGAAAATCCTTTGCAACAAGCCTGCGCAATGATTTATTTGCCGGATTTATTATAGGCCAGTCCTTATTTTTATACAGTTGGTGATCAGCTATACGCAATTAGCACCCGAACTCCAAACTGATCACAATTCACAGATCACCAATCACGAATCACGATTACACAACCGAGCTTGCGAGCTCGACGTATTCAACCGATCCCGATAAAAATCGGGAGAGCTCGACGAAGTCAATTCACCGATTCTCCAATTCATCATTTTCTAATAACCCAACCATCAAACACCCAATGTCCCTGCCTGCGGCAGGCAGACAATTTCCAATAACTTATAACTTGTACTTCAACATTGGATATTTGATATTGGACATTCGACATTGAATAAATACAGATTATTATAAATCTAAATCCTAAACATCTTAACTACTCAATTCATCTCCTCAACATCTAAACAAATAAACAGTTCCACGATTCAACAGTTAAACAAGTAACCAGCTCCATGTACCCAGCAACCATTACCCAACTCTAAACTCTAAACTTCTCAACTCATAAACAACAAAAGATTAACTGGGGAACTGATGAATTGATTAACTGATGTTATATAAAAAACATTCTGTTGGTTGATTAACTTCATTTCATCGATTGCCCGATTCATCGATTAATCATTTTTAACGATTACACGATTAAACAGTTACACGATTACACAATTTCACGATTCAACAACAAAAACACTCCTTAACGATTTGAGCGGAACAATTCATCCAATGAAATAAGACATTTATAAAAATTAAGTTTTTAAATTTAAATAATGAATGACATTTGCGTAGTTTTGATGCGCGAACTTTCTATCATTTCATGAAACACTATATACATTTATAAATATGAAGGTTGTTATTTTAGCCGGTGGTTACGGCACAAGAATAAGCGAAGAAAGTGGTGTTCGACCAAAACCTATGGTTGAAGTAGGTGACAGACCGATCTTATGGCATATCATGAAGATGTACTCTCATTACAACATCAATGAATTCATTATTTGTCTTGGCTATAAAGGGTATATTATCAAAGAATATTTTGCCAATTATTTCCTTCATCAGTCTGATGTCACTTTCGACCTCAAATACAATACCATGTCAATTTTAAATAATGAGTCGGAAAACTGGAAGGTTACCCTGGTTGATACAGGAACAAATGCCATGACAGGTGGAAGGTTGAAAAGAGTTAAGGAATACCTGGGCAACGAAACATTTTGCATGACCTATGGTGATGGAGTAAGTGATGTAAATATCAGTGAATTAATAAATTTCCATAAAAACCAGAATGTCGTAGCCACACTTATGGCTGTTCAGGAGCCGGGAAGATTTGGCACCTTCTCTCTGAAAGGCGATGATAGCTTAATTTCAAATTTTCGTGAGAAACCAAAAGATGAAAACTCAGCCTGGATCAATGGAGGTTTTTTTATTTTGGAACCCGCTATTTTTAACTATTTGGAAAATGACTCTACAGTATTCGAAAAAACACCTCTTGAAAAACTTTCAAAAGAAAAAAAATTAGCTGCATTTAAACATGATGGATTCTGGATGCCTATGGATACACTTCGTGATAAAAATGTTCTCGAAGACATGTGGCAGAAAGATTCCCCGCCATGGAAGACCTGGACAGATAATCAGACAATTGTATAACAAAATATTCTCATATGAAAATTCTAATAACTGGTAACTTAGGTTATGTTGGTTCTGAGCTTGTAAAGCTTTTGCGAAAATCATATCCCGATGCAACTATTGTTGGCTATGACATTGGTTATTTTTCAAGTCAGTTGACAAACAAGTTTGTTTCACCTGAAATTTTTATCGATCAGCAAATTTTTGGGGATGTAAGAAATTTCCCCGAAGAAATCCTTAAAGATGTTGATACGATTATTCAACTGGCTGCTCTTTCAAATGATCCGATTGGAAATAAATTTGAATCTGCCACCTATGATGTGAATTACAAGGCTGTAATTGATATAGCTAAAAAAGCCAAAAAACATGGCGTTAAGAACATTATTTTCGCTTCAAGCTGCAGTGTATATGGTTTTTCTGAGAACACTTCACGAACAGAAACCTCCGAACTAAATCCTTTAACTGCTTATGCAAAATCAAAGGTTAAATCTGAAAAGGATCTTGAATCCCTGGCTGATGAGAATTTCAAAATTACTTGTCTGCGATTTGCAACAGCATGTGGAATGAGTGACAGACTTAGACTCGATCTGGTCTTAAATGATTTTGTCGCCGGTGCTTTATCTTCAGGTGAAATTCTTATTTTAAGCGACGGAACTCCCTGGCGCCCCCTGATCAATGTGAGGGATATGGGAAGAGCAATTATCTGGGCAAATGAGAGAAACCCTAAAGAAGGAGGGAATTTTCTAATAGTAAACACGGGTAGCAATGAATGGAATTACCAGGTAAAGGAACTCGCTTATTCGATCCAGAATATTCTGCCTGAAGTAAAGGTATCTGTAAATAAAGACGCACAGCCTGACAAACGATCATACAAGGTAAGCTTTGATCTGTTTAAACGCCTTGCTCCCGATAATCAGCCTCAATATAATCTGAAGGATACAATCAATGATCTGGTTAAAGGATTGAAAAAAATTGAATTCAACGATAAAAACTTCAGACAATCAAGGCTGATCAGGTTATTTGTTATTAATGAGCTATCTCAGATGGGGATCGTTGACGACTCATTAAGATTGCTTTAGTAAGATTCATGGTAACTTGATATTGATCTGAACATGAATTTTGACCCGGTATGTTAATTTGAAACTGAATAAAATTCACACCTTATAACTTCCGTAATGAAAGTATCGATGTTTGTTTTAATAGGAATTAGCGTTTGTAGGGAATTTATATGAAGTTTATAGAAACCTCCTTATCAGGAGCATATATTATCGAATTGGAACCTTTTGCTGATGGAAGGGGATTCTTTGCAAGAACATTTTGCAAACACGAATTCAGCCGGATTCATCATACAAAAGAATTTGTTCAATTCAATCATTCCATGACATCTGTCAAAGGTACTTTACGAGGGATGCATTACCAGGTGCCTCCAACTGCTGAAATCAAGCTTATACGTTGTATCAGGGGAAAGGTATTCGATGTTATTATTGATATCAGAAAAAATTCACCGACATTCCTAAACCATATCAGTGTTATTCTTTCTGAAGACAATATGAAAATGATCTATGTTCCGGAAGGATTTGCACATGGATTTCAGACCCTTGAAAACAATTCCCAGATGATATATCATCATTCCGAATACTATACTCCTGAAAACGAAAGGGGTCTATACTATAATGATCCATGTCTTAAAATTGATTGGCCTTTAACTCCAATTAATATGACAACTAAAGATCAGAATTATCCACCTATTGATAACAACTTTAAAGGAATAGAATTATGAAATGCAGACATTGCAACACAGAACTTAAACATGTATTTGTTGATTTGATCAATTGCCCACCTTCAAATGCTATGTTAAAGCCTTCTCAGCTTAATGAACCGGAAGTCTATTTTCCGTTAAAAATATTTGTTTGTCACAATTGTTACCTCGTGCAGGTTGACGAAATGGAAAAAGCAGAAGCTATATTCGATAGTGAATATACATATTTCTCATCCTATTCAACCAGTTGGCTTGCCCACTCAAAGAAATATGCAGGGATGATGATTGACAGGTTTCACTATAATGAAAAGTCTCTTGTTCTTGAAATTGCCAGCAATGACGGGTACCTTCTTCAGTATTTCAAGGAACGTAACATTCCTGTTTTGGGGGTGGATCCCACTGCCAATACCGCTAACGTTGCAATCGAAAAAGGGATTGAAACGATCATCGATTTCTTTGGTGCCGAATTTGCCCGGGACAAACTGGTAAAAAAAGGAATTCAAGCTGATCTGATACTGGGAAACAACGTGCTGGCTCACGTACCTGATATTAACAACTTTGTAAAAGGAGTGAAAATTGCCCTGAAGGATACAGGTGTGGTAACCTTCGAATTTCCTCACCTGATGCGACTGGTAGAGGAACATCAGTTTGATACCATTTATCACGAACATTTCTCGTATTATTCATTTTTTGCCGTAAAACAGATCTTCGAACACCAGGGTTTGGAAATGTTTGACGTTGAAGAACTTTCCACCCACGGAGGTTCATTGCGCATTTTCGCAAAACACAAAGAAGATAAAACAAAAGAAATATCTCCTAATGTTACAGATCTATTACGACGGGAAGAAGAATTGGGTATGAATACTCTTGACTATTACAGCAATTTCCAGGATAAAGTTGACAATATTAAATATACAGTCTGGGATTTTCTTATCAAGGCAAATAAAGAAGGAAAAAAAGTAATAGGATATGGAGCTGCAGCCAAAGGAAATACGCTGTTAAATTACTGTGGCGTAAAAGGAAATGATTTGGTGCAATTTGTTGTGGATCTGTCTCCTCATAAGCAGAACAAATATTTGCCTGCCAGTCATATCCTGGTCCGTGACCTGGACAGCATTAAAGAATATAAACCCGATTATGTGATCATTTTACCCTGGAACCTGAAAAAAGAAATTGGAGAACAGCTCAATTATATAAAGGAATGGGGAGGCCAATTTGTAACCTTTATTCCTGAATTAAGTATTTTCTAAAAGAGATTTATATATGATCGATTTTATCAAGGAATTGTATCCCATTTGCCGGAGTATTACCGGCAACGGAGTCAGGGAAACCCTGAACCTTATAAACCGTCATATACCTTTAAAAATCCATGAAGTACCAACCGGTACAAAGGTCCTCGATTGGGAGATCCCAAAGGAATGGAATATACGGGATGCTTATGTCAAAGATTCCTCAGGCAAAAAAATAATTGATTTCAAACAGTTAAATCTTCATGTACTGAATTACAGTACACCCATTCGTGCAAAAATGAGTCTTGCCGAGTTAAAACCTCATCTCTTCAGTATTCCGGACAAACCAACTTTGGTTCCTTACCGTACATCCTATTATGCTGAAAACTGGGGTTTTTGTATCAGCCACGATCAACTCACTTCCCTCAGCAACGATCTGTATGAAGTGGTTATCGATGCAGATCTTTCACCAGGAAATCTGACTTATGCTGAGTATTATCTGAAAGGTGAAACCACAGAAGAAGTTTTGATCTCTACCCACATTTGTCATCCATCACTTTGCAATGACAATCTTTCGGGGATTGCCGTATGTACTTATCTTGCCCGATCTTTATCACAAACCAGGCTTCACTATTCTTACAGATTTCTTTTCATTCCCGGCACCATTGGCGCTATTGCATGGCTGGCCCGGAATGAGGATCGTCTTAGCCATATTAAATACGGTCTTGTAACCTCTCTGCTCGGAATCGACAGTATGTTTACCTACAAACGCTCAAGAATCGGAAATGCCGGAATCGACCGAATTGTAGAACACGTATTATCATTGCAGGATATTCAATACAACATCATTGACTTTATTCCCTATGGATATGATGAACGGCAGTTTTGTTCTCCCGGATATAATTTACCAGTTGGCAACCTTACACGTGTTCCTTTTGGGGAATATCCGGAATACCATACTTCTGCAGACAATTTTGATCTTATCTCCGATAAAGCACTCCATGATTCCCTGGAAGTATTTCACGAAGTGATCAGGTATATTGAAGCCGACAGGAAATTGATAAACCAATATCCGAAGGGAGAACCTCAGTTGGGTAAGCGCGGGTTATATGATAACATAGGGGGAAGAAATGACAGTAAAACTCTTCAACTGGCGTTTCTATGGGTGCTGAATTATTCTGATGGTGAACATAGTCTGACGGATATTGCAATGTTATCCGGACTGGATCTCAGGATTATTCTTGAGGCAGCCGATATGCTGAAAGAAAAGCAATTAATAAAATAATTACAGAAATATTTACATTATAAAAACATATTACAATGGCTACCAAATTACAAAGACCTGATTACGCCTATATGGGAGGTAAAATAATTCCCTGGGATAAAGCTGTTCTGCACATAGGATGCGAAGCTATCACGAGGGGTTTGAATGTATTTGAAGGAATTAAAGGCTACTGGGATATTCATGGCAATTTCGGAATTGTTTTTTTGCAAAAGCATTACAACAGGCTGCTGCGATCGGCCAGGCTTTTACACATTCCGTGTCCATGGACCTATGACGAATATAAAGATGCTATTCTTCAATTGATGGGAAGGATGTTATCAAAAGAAAGGGATATGTGGGCAAGAATTTCATTATATGTTGTTGAAGGTCATTGGGGAGAAGGAACAAAGGCTGATCTGATCATCACAGCTTATCATCAGGACAAAGTAATGCCAGAGCCTATCGATATCGGGATCAGTACCTGGCAACGTGCAACCGATTCCGCATTGCCTGCACGCATAAAAACTTCAACCAACTATCAGGTAGGTAGACTGGCGCGCATGGAAGGTAAACCAAGAAATTGCTCCGATATGATATTGCTGAATAACCAGGGTCGCGTGGCTGAAGCAACAGGTTCCTGTGTGCTGATGGTCAGAGACGGTGTTGTCTATACACCGCCTGCATCCGAAGGTGCTCTTGAAAGCATTACACTGGCTTTTATTGAAAATCTGGCAAAATCACTTGGAATACCTTTTGTCCGCAGACCCATTGACCGCACGGAAGTGCTTATAGCTGACGAATTGGCTATTTGCGGAACACTGGCCGAACTGGTACCGATTGCTTCTATTGATGGTCTTCCGATGAATCCCAATGGCCCGCTGCTCACTTCCATTAGAGACAGATTTTTTAAAGTGGCCCGCGGCCAGGAAAGTGATCCGTCTTTTGAAGCCACTGTTGTACCTAAAGAATACATTAAAAATGCCTGATCCAATGAGGTATGACATAATCATCATTGGCGGAGGCATTGTGGGTTTATCCACTGCTATCCGAATTAAAGAAATATCGCCTGGTTTGAAAGTGGCAATTCTTGAAAAAGAAAATACGGTTGCCAAACACCAGACAGGCAATAATAGCGGTGTGATACATGCCGGCGTGTATTATAAACCCGGTAGTCTGAAAGCTACAAATTGCCGTAGTGGCTATAATCAATTATTGAATTTCTGTAATAAGGAAGGTATTCGTTACGACTTATGCGGCAAGCTTATCGTTGCCACACTCAGAGAAGAACTTCCCCGACTCGATAACTTGTATGAACGGTCGTTACAGAACGGTCTTGATAAGGTTAAAAAGTTGCCGGGTGAGGCCATTAAAGAGTATGAACCTTATGCAACAGGGTTGGCTGCCCTTTGGGTACCCTATACGGGAATTGTTGATTATACGGAAGTATCCCTGAAATATGCTGAAGTCTTTTCCGAACGGCTTGGTGGTGAAATCTTTCTAAATAGGCATGTTACTAACATTATCAGTAATACAAATCATTCTGAAATTATTACCCGGGACGGAAACTATCAGGCTAATCTGATCATAAACACTGCGGGATTGTTTTCCGATGAAATCGCTAAACTGAATCATCCCCAATTGAATGTAAGGATCATTCCGTTCAGGGGAGAATACGTGATGTTGAAGAAAGCAAAATCTTACCTGGTAAAAAACCTGATCTATCCTGTTCCTGATCCGAATTTCCCTTTCCTGGGCGTTCATTTTACACGCAGGATACAAGGCGGAACAGAAGCCGGTCCGAATGCAGTATGGGCATTCAAAAGAGAAGGCTATAAAAAAACAGACTTCGAGCTGACTGAATTTTTTGGGGCTCTGGGTTGGAAAGGTTTCAGAAAAGTCATGATGCAATACTGGAAAATGGGCCTGGGTGAATACTACCGCTCTTATAACAAGTTTGCGCTTACCAGGGCTTTGCAAAGGCTCGTTCCGGAAGTCAGATCAGAGGATCTGGATTCCGGTGGTGCCGGTGTCAGAGCCCAGGCCTGTGATAAAAATGGCGGATTGGTGGATGATTTCCTTTTTGTTGAGAATAAATTTATTATCAATGTACTTAACACACCGTCTCCGGCTGCCACAGCCTCATTGGCTATCGGGCAATCCATCGCAGAAAAAGCTATAGCAAGATGTAAAAACCAACAATCGAAATTGCCCGTTTTTCATTGATCAGTTCTCATTTGAAAAATGAGCCTGTCATAAAATATTATTTGTTCAATTATCATACTTAGCATCCTATTTATAGAGAAAGAGTTAGTGATTAAGAGTATTCACAAAAACCGGGATCAGCAGCCAGGTTTTTCCTCCTGATTTTGTTAGTTGTTAAATTGAGTGCATTGTATTCAAACATGCTGAAATTCTTATGTATTTGCCAAAAAAATAATAAATGATATAGTTGATCATGTATTTTTCCTTGTTTATCAAAATGAAGTCAACTGCACCTTTAAAATAAACTACATTTGTTCTGTAATTTGATCAATCTTTTAATGAAAGTAACATTACACACTGTTTAACATAAATCAAAATGAAATTAAATAATCTTATTATGAAAATAGCAAAACACAACCTAGTTACATTGTTGCTGATCTCATTCTCAACAATTTTCTTCAGTAATGCCTGGGCACAATGTCCAAGCAACATGATCTCTTATTGGAAATTACAGGAATCAAGCGGGCCTGATTATGTTGATTTTTATGGCAGTCATGATGCCTCAGGAGAAATTTCTGCACCCGTTCAAACTTCAGGAATTAGTGGAAAAGCACAATTGTTTTCCAAGAGTTCCGGTAATTATTTAACGATTGCAGATCATACACATTTTGACTGGGCAGGAACAGCCAGCTTTACCATTGAACTATGGGCCAAATTCACAGGAACAGGCACTGTTGATGTATTCATTGGAAGACAACCCGTATCCAATGTTTATTGGTGGATCGGAAGATTATCAAATGGCAGAATCTCATTTGAGTTGGGAGATAACAACGGTGTAAATGCCTCAACTACAACAACCAGTTTATACAACAACGGAGAGTGGCACCATGTTGTAGCTGTACACAACGGATCCGCAAACCAAAACCTTCTGTATATCGACGCAGCAGCACCTGTTACAACCGATATTACCTATACCGGCAACTTCAGTTCTTCTGCGGATATCAGAATAGGTGATTTTAACTATACTGCAACAAATTATCATTTTAACGGATCATTGGACGAAGTTGCCATTTATAGCCGGGCTTTAAGTGCCGGTGAAATTACAACTCATTATAACAATGCAAGACTTTACCAGATAGGTTATTGTGACGGAAATGCACCTGTATTTCTTTCAGAGCCTGAAATATATGCAACTGTAGGTCAGGAATATACATACGATGCAGATGCCTCGGGCAATCCCCTTCCGGTATACTCCCTGGTGGAATACCCTTCAGGTATGACTATCGGTGGAGTTACAGGGGAAATTTCATGGACCCCGGCTTCCCCATCTGCCAATGGTCATGTAGTGCTTCGTGCAACCAATGGTGCCGGTTATGCCGAACAGGAATTCAATGTATACATTGCAGAAGAACCTGATTGCAGGGACAATCTGATTGCATACTGGGATTTTGATGATGCCGGAACTCCTTATATTGACAATATTGCAGGATATGAATTGAATGGTTTAAATCCGGCATTTGCAGCGGGAAAAGTAAACGGAGCGCTGTCATTCGATGGTGTGAATGACAGCCTGAATATGGAAGATCCTTATGAATGGCCTGAATTGATCTTTTTTGATTTTGATGATGTACCCGATTTCTCATTTGAGGTATGGATGAAATCGGGAGCCTCACCAAGTACTGTTATGGTCATGATCGGACGGGAATCAACGGAAAATAACACACAATACTGGCTTGGTGTAAATACAGACGGATCTGTCGGATTTTACCTAAGTGATTATGGTGGAACAAACAATTATGTCGAAGGCGGATCGGTATTGGATAATGCATGGCATCATATTGTTGCCACTTACAATGGCACTTCAAACGCAATGAAATTATATGTAGATAAGGTTTTGGTGGATGAAATAACGCAAAATTTTTCAAATTTCGGTTGTAATATGGATTTAAATATTGGCTATTTGAACACTTCCACTGATAAATTCTGGTATGAAGGATTGCTTGATGAAGTAGCTTTTTATGACACAGATTTAAGTTCAACAGTTATTACTGAAAATTACAATGCAGGAAATGCCGGTGATGGTGCCTGTGTATACAATTATGCTCCTATTATTCTGACTTCTCCGGATACCGAGGTAGACGAAGATTCTCCGTATTATTATCAAATTTCTGCAACTGATATTGATCCGGGTGATGTACTGTCAATTTCCGCACCAACAAAACCTGCCTGGCTGAATTTCTCTTACACTCCCGGCGAAACAACGGCTGTGCTCAGCGCAACGCCTACAAACGACAATGTTGGTTTACACGATGTTAGCTTAAGGGTATCTGATGGCAGTATCAATGTTGACCAGCCCTTTACCATTGAAGTGATCAATGTGAACGACGCTCCTTACTTTACATCAACACCTGTAACAGATGCAACCGAAGACCAGGAATACGTCTATAAGGCAACAGCAGATGATGATGATGTTGGTGACAACATTGAAATTACCGCTGTTACTCTTCCTTCATGGCTGGAGTTCAGGAATGATTCACTGATCGGTACACCCGAAGACGATGATGTTGGAACACATCCTGTTTCATTGCGGGTAAGCGATGGTACTGCCACTGCTGACCAGAACTTCACCATTGAAGTGGAAAATACGAATGATGCCCCTGTTATTACCTCTGTTCCATCGGAAACGGCAGCAGTCGGAGTAGAATATATATACCATATGACAGCTACCGATGTGGATGAGGATGATGTTTTGACATTCTCTGAAGTCTATACACCGGACTGGCTAAACTTTAATGCGGGTGATGCCATACTTTCCGGTACACCAACAGAAGATGATCTGGGAGAAAATGTGGTGATCCTGAAAGTAAATGACGGTACTATTGATGTAATGCAGAATTATGAAATAATAGTCAGCATTACTGCTCTTAACGACCATCAATCGGATATGGAATTGCTGGTATTCCCGAATCCGGCCGACGATGTGATCCATTTTGAATTTTACAACAACGGATCGAAGAGAATTGTCATCTATGACATGACCGGGAATGTTCTAAGGGATATTCTTTCGGACCAGGTGAAAAAAGTGGATGTTAATATTTCTGAATTACGCCAGGGCATTTATATCTATAAAGTATTCTATAACGATCAGATCATAACCGGAAAATTCACCAAAAAACAATGATCTCGTTGGAATACAAATGATTGATTAAAAATTTAAAGATAACCCGGCATTCTATAGTCATAGAGTGTTGGGTTTTTAAAAGACTTTTTAAAAATTCGCATTGGTAACAGTACTGTTGTCGGGCTTAATGAAAATAGTGTTTCATGAAAAAAATAAAATGCCATATACTGCTGATTTTTGTGTTGCTTTTCGGACTCTCTTTTCTCTGTATGGCTCAGACAGTAAAAGTAATGCCAATGGGGAATTCAATCACTTACGATTCGCATTCGGGTGATTCAAGACCACCAGAAGATAGGATATCATATCGGTTTAAGTTATACCAGTTGCTCACGGCAACAGGATAT
>Ga0315545_1000835_pt1 | contig 31926 bp, 27 predicted proteins | sample SalMarSW160210MG_FD_203096 | JGI IMG/M metagenome (GOLD analysis project Ga0315545, IMG submission 203096) | Salt marsh sediment microbial communities from the Plum Island Ecosystem LTER, Massachusetts, United States - Salt Marsh Sediment SW1602-10 ...
GAGGTATCGAGCCACGCGCTCGACCAGGAGCGCGTCAAGGGGCTGGTCTTCAAAGAGGCCCTCTTTACCAATTTGACGCGGGACCACCTCGATTATCACAAGACGATGTCCGCTTACTTTGCGGCGAAGAAGAGGCTCTTTGAAAAATACGTGGATGCTTCTTCGACGCGGATCGTCAATATCGACGACGCCTACGGCGCGCGCCTGAAAAAGACGGGAAGAGGGCGCCTCGTGACGTATGGTCTGTCGGCCGGGGCGGATATCCGGGGCGTTGTTAAGACAGAGGGCTGGGCCGGCAGCCGCCTGCGTGTCACCACCCGGCGGGGCCGCATGGATGTCTTCACCCCGCTGGTGGGCCGGCACAATGTCTACAATGTCCTGGCCGCGGTGGCGGCGGCCACGGCCGAGGGGATCCCGGAGGCCGCCATCCGGCGCGGGATCGAGGCCTGCGGGACGGTTGCCGGCCGCCTGGAGCGGGTCAAGAACGACAGGGGGATACATGTCTTCGTGGACTACGCGCATACGGACGATGCGCTTAAAAATGTTCTTGAATCTTTGCGGCGTATTCCTCATAATGGCAACATCATAACGGTCTTCGGCTGCGGGGGCGACAGGGACCGCGGCAAGAGACCCAGGATGGGGCGCGTGGCGAGCCGCCTCTCCGATTATACGGTCGTGACCTCTGACAACCCGCGCACGGAAGACCCCGGTTCCATTATCCGGGCTATCCTGAAGGGTGTGGTGGGGAACCGCTGGGAGGTCGTTCTTGACCGGCGCCAGGCCATCGGACGGGCCTTCTCCAAGGCCCGGCGGGGGGATGTCGTCCTCATCGCGGGCAAGGGGCATGAGTCCTGCCAGATCGTCGGCAGCGCCGTGATCCCCTTTGACGACCGTGTCGTCGCGCGCGCGTTCCTGACACCATAGACATGTTCAACATCAAAGATGTTGTGGCCGGGACTTGCGGGGTCTTGCGCCCGGGCGCGATCGCCAAGCGTTTTGGCGGCGTTGCCACCGATTCGCGCACGGCCAAAGAGACAGAGATCTTTTTTGCGCTCAAGGGACCCCGGTTCGACGGGCACGACTTCATCGGTCGGGCCGTCGCGGCCGGTTGCCGTGCGGTCGTGTATAGCGATGAGGCAAAGAGTGCGCCGCGGCACAAGGGCGTGGCGTACGTGCGCGTGGCCGACACCCTCGCGGCGCTCGGGGGGCTGGCCCACTTTCACCGCCGCCGCTTTGACATACCCGTCATCGCGGTGACCGGGTCCAACGGTAAGACGACGACGAAGGAGATGATCGCCCAGGTCCTGTCGGCCCGGTACCACGTCCTCAAGAACGCCGGGACGCAGAACAACCTGATCGGCGTGCCGTTGACGCTCCTCAAGATCCACTCGAAGCACGACGTGTGCATCGTGGAGATGGGGACCAACAAGGTGGGCGAGATCGGGCGCCTCGCCGAGATCGCCGCACCGAACGTCGGCGTCATCACGAACATCGGCCCGGCGCACCTGGAGTTCCTCGGCAGTCTCCAGGGGGTGTACCGCGAGAAGATCGAGCTCGTCCGCCGGCTCGCCCCTCCGGGCATCGCGCTCATGAACCGCTGCGACCTGATCCTCGGAAAGCTGTGCCCTATCCGGACGAAGCCGGTCTTCTTCTTCGGCGTCAACCGTGAGGCGGAGTTCACGGCCTCCGAGGTGACGTATCATCCGCGGAGCATCACGTTTTTGTATAACAGGCGGCAGGTCCTTGAGGTGAGGCACTCGGCGCTCCACAACGTCAGCAACGCCCTGGCCGCCGTCGGCTGCGGTGTCCTCTTCAGCATCGATATCCGGACGATCCGCGAGCGCCTGGCCGCCTTCGATGCGCCGGAGATGCGCCTCAAGGAGTTGCGCCTCAAAAACTGGACGGTCTTTGACGACACGTATAATTCCAATCCGCAGTCCCTCAAGCAGGCCATCGACGTCTTGTGCCGGCAGGAGGCGGGAGGCCGGCGCATCCTCATCATGGGTGACATGCTGGAGTTGGGTCCCCAGACGAACGACTTCCACGCGTACTTCGGCCGCTACGTGGCGCGCAAGCCCATCGACATCCTGGTGACGATGGGCGGCCACGCCCGCCACACGGCCGAGACCGCCCGGCACAGCGGCATGAGCACGCAGGCCATCCACCATTTTCCGGGATGCCCTGAGGTCCTGGATTTCCTGGTGGAGACGCTGCGGCAAGGCGATGTCCTGCTCATCAAGGGGTCGCGCTCGATGCGGATGGAACAGATCGTCGATCATCTAAAAAAGACGGGATAACCATGCTGTATCATCTCCTGGTCCCCCTCCGGGATCTCTTCGCCGGATTCAACGTCTTCCGCTACATCACCTTTCGCTCGGCCATGGCGGCGATCACGACCTTCTTCTTTTGCGTCATCTTCGGCGAGCGGCTCATCCGGCGCCTGGCCGCGCTCAAGGTCTGCGAGACGGTGCGGCCCAAAGAGGAGGTGCGCGGCCTGTACGACCTGCATCACCACAAGGAGGGGACGCCCACGATGGGCGGGGTGATCATCGTCGGCGCGGTCGTGGCGGCCATGGTCCTGTGGGGGGATCTGGCGAACCGGTACGTGCTTTTGACGTTGTTCGCGACGCTCTGGCTGGGGGTCGTAGGTTTCATCGACGATTACATCAAGCTGCGCTTCCGGCGCCGGGGCCTGAGCGTCAAGGCCAAGTTGCTGGGGCAGCTGCTCCTGGGGTTGACGCTGGGCGTCTTCGTGTATCTGGATCCCAACGTCCCCGCCACGCTCGATATCCCCTTCCTGAAGGACGCGGCGGTGCATCTCGGCGTCTTCTACGTCTTCTTCGTGATGCTCGTCGTCGTGGGGACCTCCAATGCGGTGAATCTCACCGACGGCCTGGACGGCCTGGCCACGGGGTGCATCCTGATGGTGGCCTTTTCGTACGGCATCATGAGTTACCTCTCCGGTCACGCGCGCTTCAGCCAGTATCTCTTGATCCCCTACATCGATGGCGTGGGGGAGCTCGCCGTCTTCTGCGCGGCCGTGGTCGGCGCCTGCCTGGGATTCCTGTGGTTTAACTGTTATCCCGCCGCGGTCTTCATGGGGGACGTGGGGGCGTTGGCCCTGGGCGGCGCGATCGGCGTGGTGGCGGTCCTGATCAAGAAGGAGCTCTTGCTCGTGATCGTCGGCGGCGTCTTCGTCGCCGAGGTCGTATCGGTCATCGTGCAGGTGGCGTCTTTTAAATGGCGCAAGAAGCGCGTCCTGCGCATGGCGCCGCTGCACCACCATTTTCAAATGTTGGGTTGGGCGGAACCGAAGGTGATCGTCCGTTTCTGGATCATCGCGGCGATCCTCGCGTTCTTCACCCTGGCCACCCTGAAGCTCAGATGACGTCCTATCAAGGCAAGCGCGTGACGGTGATCGGCTGTGCCCGCAGCGGCATGGCCGCGGCCCAACTGCTTCGGCGCCTGGGCGCCCGCGTCTTTGTCACGGAGAGCGCGACATCCCCGGCCATCGCCGAGCGCTTTGAGGCCTTGGCCGCCGACGGCATCGAAGGCGAGAAGGGAGGCCATACCGAGGAGGCCCTCGCGGCGGCAGACCTCGCTGTCTTAAGCCCGGGCGTTCCCTTGGACGCCGCGCCGGTCCGCTGGGCCCGTGCGCGCGGGATCGAGGTCGCCAGCGAAATAGAATTGGCGGCCTCGGTGTGTCGGGCGCCGATCATCGCCGTGACGGGGACCAACGGCAAGACGACCACCACGACCCTGATCGGTCTCGTGGTGCGCGCGTGGGGCCGCCGGGCGCACATCCTGGGCAACATCGGTTCGCCGTTTTCTCTTTGCGCCGATCAGATCGAACCCGAAGACTTCGTGTGCCTTGAGGTGAGCTCTTTTCAGCTGGAGACGATCCGGAGGTTCAGGCCCCGCGTGGCCGTTGTCCTCAATCTGACGCCGGACCATCTGGACCGTTATCCCGACATGGCGGCGTACCTTGAGGCGAAGAAGCGCATCACCATGAATCAGGGGGCCGAGGATTGGCTCGTTTTGAATCACGGCGAGAAGCGCCTGCGTCCTCTCACCGGTGCCACGCGGGCGCGCGTCGTTTTTTTTAATAAGGGACCGCAAGGGGCGCGGCTTGACGAGAACCAGATGGCGGTGCGGACGGTGGCGGGTTGCCTGGGCATCCCGCAGGAAAAATGCGACGAGGTCTTCGCCGCCTTCACGGGCGTCGAGCACCGTTTGGAGTTCGTGCGCACACTCGACGGTATCGACTTCATCAACGACTCCAAGGCCACCAATATCGATTCGACGGCGTGGGCGCTTAAGAACGTGCGCCGGCCTGTGGTCCTGATCGTCGGCGGCCGCGACAAGGGCAGCGACTTCGGTCGCATCGCGCCCCTGGTGCGCGCCAAGGCAAAGGCCGCCGTCGTCGTCGGGGAGGCCGCCGAGCGCATCGCAGCCGCGTGGCAGGGCGTCCTGCCCATCCGCCGCGCCGCCGCCTTTGACGAGGCGGTCACGGTCGCCTTTGGTCAGGCCCGCGCGGGCGAATGCGTCTTGTTGTCGCCGATGTGCAAGAGCTTTGACATGTTCACGGACTACGAGCACCGCGGCCGCGTCTTCAAGGAGCTCGTGGCGCAGCTGAAGTAACGGACCCGCATCCGGATGGGGTCTCTATGTGGCGGACGAAGTTTTTCGCCGTCGGCTACGGTTTAGGACTCGTTCGTCTGGCGACATACATCTTCGCCGCCGAACTCGTCCTAAAACCTTGCCGACGCTTGCCGAAAAACTTCTGATTGTCCGCCACATAGAGCCCCCCTCCGGACGCAGCTCGGGAAATCATCATGCGACGATTACGGATCTCCATTTTTGTCACGACGTTCATCCTGATCTGTATCGGCGTCGTGATGATCTACAGCGCAAGCTGTGTCACGGCGTGGCAGAGCTCGGGTGAGAGCACGCAGCTGTTGCGCAAGCAGGCGCTCTTTGTCCTCTTCGGGTCCCTCGCGATGTTCGGCGTGATGGCGATGGACTACCGCGCGCTCAAGAAGGTCGCCAAGCCGCTGTTCCTCCTTTCGCTGCTGCCGCTGGTCGTCGTCCTCCTGCCGGGGGTCGCGCATGAGGCGGGCGGGGCCAAGAGGTGGCTGAGCCTGGGCGGCTTCAACTTTCAGCCGTCGGAGTTCATCAAGGTCGCGCTCGTCATCTACCTGGCGGATTTTATCACCCGGCGGGCGCCGTACCTGAAAGACTTCTGGAAGGGGTTTGTTCCGCCGATGACGGTGCTGGGCGCATCGGTCCTGCTGATCCTGCTCCAGCCGGACCTGGGGACCGCCGTTTCGCTCGTGGTCCTGACCTTCGCGATGCTCTTCGTGGCGGGCTGCCGGATGCGGCACATCTTGTACAGTATCCTGGCGGCGCTGCCGGCATTGTATTTTTTGATCTTCAGCGTCCCGTATCGGCGGGCCCGGATCATGATCTTTCTGAACCCCTGGCTCGATCCCAAGGGCAGCGGTTTCCAGATCATCCAGTCGCAGATCGCCCTGGGGACGGGAGGCTGGTGGGGTGTGGGCCTGGGGCAGGGCAGGCAGAAGCTTTTTTACCTGCCGGCGGCGCACACCGATTTTATCTTTTCGATCATCGGCGAGGAGCTGGGGCTCCTGGGCACGGGATGCGTGATCTTACTCTTTGTCTATCTCATCATCAGCATGGCCCGCGTCGCGTGGCAGGTCCGTGATCCCTTCGGCAAGATGATCTGTGTCGGCGTCCTGGTCCTCATCGCCTTTTCCTCGGCGATCAATATCGGTGTCTCGATGGGCGCGCTGCCCACGAAGGGGCTGCCGCTTCCCTTTATCAGCTACGGCGGATCGTCGCTCATCTTTCACATGATCGCCGTGGGGTTGTTGTTGAACGTTTCGCGGGCCGAGGAGACGGTCTTGTGAAGACGCCGGGTTCAAGACCCATCGTGGTCGTGGCCGGCGGCAGCGGCGGCCACATCTTTGCGGCCGTCAGCTTCTGCCAGGAGTTCGTCGGGCGCCGGGGCGTCGCGGTGGACATCACCTTCGTGACCCAAGAAGGCAAGGAGGCGTTGACCGCTCAACTGCCGTCTTCGTGCGCGGTCGTCCCCGTTGAGGTCGACAGGAGCTTTGGGGGCGCGGCCCGGCTCTTCAAGGAGGCCCGGCGGCTGCTGGGTCGCCTTCGGCCGGCGTGGGTGGTTGGTTTCGGCGGATTCATGACCGTGCCGTTTGTCGCGGCCGCCAAGATGCGCGGGTGCCGGGTGATGATCCATGAGCAGAACGCCGTTGCCGGTCGGGCCAACCGACTCCTGGCGTTCGTTGCGGATACGATGGCCGTGACCTTTGAGGCGACGCGCCGGCACGCGGCGCCGGTCCTGCGCCGGAAGATCGTGGTGACAAGATTTCCCTTGAGACAGGGCCTGAAGGTCCTCGATGCGGATGCCGCGCGCCGGTCATTTGGTTTCGATGAGACGCGTTCTACACTTTTGGTATTAGGGGGCAGTCAGGGCGCCCAGAGACTCAACGAGTGCGTCCCCGAGGCCTTGGGAAAGAGCGGTATCGCGGACCGCGTTCAGGTCATCCATCTGTGCGGCCGCGGTGACCCGCAGGCGTTGACACAGCGCTACGGACATTGGCGCGTCCCAAGCCGCGTCGTGAAGTTTTTGAACGAGATGGAGCGCGCGTACAGCGCCGCGGACCTCGTCGTCAGCCGCGCGGGCAGCGGCGTCCTCCATGAGCTGCTTTATTTCGGCGTGCCGAGCATCCTGATCCCGTACCCCCACGCGGGCGGCCATCAGGTCGCCAACGCCCGGGCGCTGGCGATGCAGGGGGCGGCCTTGATGCTGGAGGAGGGGCGCCTGGAGGCCGGCGCGCTGGGGCCGCTGCTGAGGATCCTTATTACCGACGGGATGCGGCGAAGGGTCATGGCAACGGCGGCGCGCCGGATGTACGCCCAGGGGGCGGCGTTGAGCCCGGTGGAGCTTGTGTCATGAGGGTGTGGATGCTTGCGTTTCTCATCGTCTTTTGCCTGGCGCCGGCGGCGCGGGGTGCGGTGGAGTTTGAGGAGACCAAGAGCCGTCACTTCATCGTTTATCACGAAGAAGGGGTGGGTAGGGATTTCGTGGAGGCGACCATCGAATTCGCCGAGAGGTATTATGGAGAGTTGACCGAGAAACTCGGCTTCGTCCGGTACGACTACTGGACGTGGGACGACCGGGCCAAGATCTATATCTACGCCGACCAGGGGTCTTATATGGAGGATACCGGTCAGCCGGCGTGGTCCGGGGGCCTGGCGGCGTATCACGAGAAGACCATCCGGGTCTTTCCGCGCGGCGCCGGGTTCTTCGACGCGCTCCTGCCGCATGAGCTCGGCCATATCGTCTTTCATGAAGTCATCGGCAGCCATGTCGTGCCCACGTGGTTGGATGAGGGGGTGGCCTGCTATTTGGAGCCGGCCCGCCGCTTCGGTTCGCAGAAGATGGCCCTCGATGCCATCGAGGACGGCACGTTCATCCCGCTCAAGGAACTCCACGAGATGGATCCCCGCGAGCTGGCGGATGACGACCAGGTCGAGCTCTTTTACGCCGAGTCGGTGAGCCTGCTTACCTTCATCGTCGAGACATTCGGCATCGACCGCTTTAACGCGGTATGCGACAAGATCAAGGAGGGCCGGACGTTTGAAAGGGCCGTCAAGTCTTGTCTTTTCGGCGTCCAGGACCTCGAGGACCTGGCCCGGATGTGGGAGGATTCGTTGAAGAAGAAGGACAGCCCCACGCGCCGGACCATGCTATGACATCCCTTCCTTTTCGCCGCATCCATTTTGTCGGCATCGGCGGCATCGGCGTCAGCGGCGTGGCCCGGCTGGCGATGAAGGCCGGCGTGCGGGTCTCGGGCTCGGACGTGAAGGAGTCCGCCGTGACGCGCCGTCTGGCCGCCGGCGGCGCCTCGGTCGTCATCGGCCACCGCGCAGAGAACATCGAGGGCGCGGACCTCGTCGTCTATTCCTCCGCCATCAAGGCGGATAACCCCGAGCTGGTCGCCGCGCGCACCCGGCGCATCCCCATCAAGAAAAGGGCCGAATTCCTGTGCGACCTGATGGCCGCCAAGACCGTCATCTCGGTGGCCGGCGCCCACGGCAAGACCACGACATCGTCCCTGGCGGCCACGCTTCTTTCGGCAGCGGGCCTGTGTCCGACGGTTGCGGTCGGCGGCATCCTGCGTGCGGACCAGGATAACGTGCGCTGCGGAGAGAGTCCCTTCTTCGTGGCCGAGGCCGATGAGAGCGACGGCACGTTCCTGTGCTACACGCCGACGTATTCGCTCGTGACGAACATCGATCACGAGCACCTGGATTATTACAAGACGTACGACAACCTCCTGCATGCCTTTTCGGCCTTCATGAAGCAGACGGCGCCGGCAGGGTGCGTCATCGCCTGCCGCGACGACGCGGCGCTCCATGAATTGGCGGCGCACAACGCCCCGCGCCTCGTGACGTACGGATTTTCAAAAGAGGCCGACCTTTCTATCGGGCGCTACGCCGCGGTCGAGCGGTCCATCCGTTTTACCTGCGCGTATCGCGGCAAGCCGCTGGGGAGCTTCGGCGTGTCCCTGTGCGGCCGGCACAATGCCCTCAACGCCTCGGCGGTGATCGCGCTGGGCCTGGAGCTGGGGCTGGAGCCCGACGTGATCCGAGGTGCCCTGGCGTCTTTTCAGGGCGTCGAGCGGCGCTTCCAGATCCGCCATGAGGACAAAGACCTCATGATCGTGGACGACTATGGGCATCATCCCACGGAGATCGCCGCGACCCTCGAGGGCGCCCGGGCGTGCGCGCGCAAGCGTCTTGTCGTGGTCTTTCAACCGCACCGCTATACCCGGACGCAGGCTTTGATGGATTCCTTCGCGCGCTGTTTTGCGTTGTGCGACCGTCTTCTCGTGACGGACATCTACGCGGCGAGCGAAGACCCCATCGAGGGCGTGACCGCCGAGAACCTCGTCGAGCGCATCAGGGAGAAGACGCCGTGTCCCGTCACGTACGTGTCCCGCGAAGGCCTCCTGGAGCGGGTCCGGGCGACGGTCCGGCCCGGGGACCTCGTCGTGTTCCTGGGGGCGGGGGATATCACAAAGGCCAGCGATGAGTTTGCGCACCTCTTTAAGGAATAAGGTCCGTCACAACGTGGCCCTGGCCGGCCGGAATTACTTCAGGATCGGCGGCCGGGCGCGGTGGTGGTTGGAGCCGGCCAGCGTGCGGGCGCTGGGCGCCTTCCTGCGCGAACGCGACAAGAGTGTGGACCTTTTCGTCCTCGGCGCGGGCAGCAACGTCTTGTTCGACGATGCCACGATCCGCAAGGTCTTCGTCTGCCTCCAGGCGCCGGCCTTTGCCAAGATCTGCGTCCGGGGCCGGCGGGTCACGGTGGGTGCCGGCGTGCGCATCGGCCGTCTCATCTCGGTCCTCTCAAAGTTCGATCTGGGCGGTCACGAATTTCTGGCAGGGATACCCGGAACGATCGGCGGCGCCCTCGTGATGAACGCCGGGGCGCGCCGTTGTCAGGACGACCCCCGGACCTACCGCGAGATGCGGGACGTCGTGGTGTCCGTGGATACGCTGGACCGCTCGGGCCGTTTTTGCACCCTGCGGCGCGAAGAGATCGACTTCGGCTATCGGCAGACGTCGCTGGCCCCGATGATCGTCACCGGCGCGACGCTCGCGTTGCGTCCGGCCCGCCGGCGCCGCGTCACGCGGGAGATCGGCCGCATCCTGGGCTGGCGCTTCGTCCACCAGGACTGGCTCTTTCCGAGCGCCGGGAGCTTTTTCAAGAATCCGCCCGGAGACGCGGCCGCCCGCCTGATCGACGGCTGCGGCCTCAAGGGGCTTGCGGTGGGCGCCGCGCAGGTGAGCCCGCGCCACGCCAACTTCATCATCAATACGGGCCACGCGCGCTTCACCGATGTGACAAAGCTCGTGGAAATCATCCAGGAAAGAGTGTATAATCATTTTCGTGTTCGATTGGAGCCCGAGGTGATGATTGTGCGCGCAACCTAAAAGAGTCGGCGTGGTGATGGGCGGTTTGTCGTCGGAGCGCGACATCTCGCTCAAGAGCGGCCGGGCCGTCTTGAACGCCCTGAAAGATGCCGGATGGCAGGCGTTGTCCCTCGAGGTCCTCGAGGAGACGCAAGAGGAGATCCAGCGTCTCGTGCGTGAGGCCGCCGTCGACGTCGTCTTCGTGGCGATGCACGGCGGGTTCGGAGAAGACGGCCGCCTCCAGAAGATCCTGGAAGACATGCGCGTGCCGTTTACCGGTCCGGCCCGGGAGGCGAGCCGTCTGGCCATGGACAAGGTCGCGTCCCGCCGGATCTTTGAAGGGGCGGGCCTGCGCGTCCCGCGCACCCGCGTCATCCGGCGCGGATACCGGATGATGTCCTTGTTGCACGGATTGCGGTATCCCGTCGTCATCAAGCCCGCGGCCCAGGGATCGAGCATCGGCGTCTCGTTCGTGTCTCATTGGAAGGAGTTGTCCTGCGCCGTCCTCAAGGCGCTTCGTTATGACGACACCGTCCTGGTCGAGGAGTTTATCGAAGGCCGGGAGATCACGGTCTCCGTCCTGGACGGCACGGCCCTGCCGATCGTAGCCATCATCCCCAAAAAGGATTTTTTTGACTTTCAGGCCAAGTACGAGAAGGGGATGACCGAATACGTCGTCCCGGCCCCCCTGGAGGCCCAGGTCACCGAGCGCGCCCGGCAGGACGCGGTCACGGCGTATCACGCCCTGGGCTGCCGGCACCTCGCCCGCGCGGACATGATCCTGAACGAAGAAGGGCGGGCCGTGATCCTCGAGGTCAACACCGTTCCGGGCCTCACCGAGACGAGCCTCCTTCCGAAGGCGGCCCGGGCCGCGGGATTGGAGTTTGCGTCGTTGTGCACGAAGATCGTCGAGCTGGCCTTGAATTCTTAGGGTCCTTGAGACCGGGTCTCTCGCCCGGCCCGTGCCTCGGCCGGGGACCGGTCTCGAGAATAAGCAAGTGATCCTTTACGGGACAGCAGGCGCAGGTAAAGGAGATACATGGCCCGATACAGACACAAGAGGAGATGGAAAGGCGGACCCGTCTTCTTACTCGTTATCTTACCTTTATTGGCCCTGGCGCTGTCAGGCCTTGCCCTTTACAAGGGGATCCGCTATTATCTGACGTCCTCGGAATACTTTTGCGTCCGCGAGGTCACGGCCCTGGGCGTCGCGGACCATCGTTACGTCCAGATGATCCGTGACGAGCTGATCGGCGCGAATATCTTCAAGGTGGACGTCGTGCGGCTCGCCCAGCGTATCCGCCGCAAGTTCCCGACGTTTTATGAGGTGCGCGTGCGGCGCATCCTGCCTTCGGAGCTGCGCATCGTCGCCGATGAGCGTGTCCCCGTGGCCGTGGTGAAGAAGGAACGCTATTACCTTTTTGATGCCGAGGGCGTGGCGCTCTCCGTCGTCGCCTCTCCCGAGGCCGTTCGCCTGCCCCTGGTGGAGGGGGGGATCGACCGTCTCCCAAAGATCCAGAGCGGCTTTCGTTACGGGCAAGCGGACCTGCGCAAGGCCCTGAGCCTGGCCGGGGCCATCGAGCGTCAGGGCACGAGCCTCGTCCGGCACATGCCGGAGGCAGGACAGCGCGTGAGCAAGATCGTCGTCGGCCCCGGCGGACGGCTTTCGTTTTATCTGGGTGACGACCTGGAGGTGAAGGTGCGGGACCGTCGCTTCGACGAGCAGCTGGACCTTCTGCCGGCGATCATCAAGGACCTCGGACCGGACATCGGTGAGGTGGCGTATCTGGATTTGAGGCCGAGGGAGCCCGTCGTGGGCATGAAATCGGGGGGCAGGAGAGGCCGATGAAGAACAGGTGGAGGCCGCGACTCGCCGGCCCCGGATATGTCTTCGCGCTGGATATCGGATCAAAGAAGGTGGCGCTCGCCGCAGCCAGGACAGCGGCGGCTGACCCCGACGCGGAGTTCCTCATCGAGACAGCCCCCGTCAAGGGGATCTTTAAAGGGGTGGTCAATGACCTGGCCGCCCTATCTGACGTCGTCGCAGAGGTGGTGGGGCGCATGGAGGCTCAGACGGGACACAAGGTCCTCCAGGCCTCTGTGAGTATCAACGGTAACTATATCGCCTCACGCCGGAGTCACGTCGCCATGGCCCTCTCCGAGCGGGGGACGCGTTCCATCACGCGCCGCGATCTGGCGTATCTGTCCGACCAGGCGCGGTTGCTGGGGACGGAGCTGGATGAGGTCCTGATCCACGAGATCTCTCAGGGATATTCGATCGACCGCCACCCCAGGACACATCATCCTTTGGGGTTGTACGGACGGCGCCTGGAGACCGAGGTGCTGGTGGTGACGGCGCCATATGCTCACATCAGCAACGTGGTGAAGGCGGTGGAGCGCGTCGGCGTGGACGTGGCCGAGGTGCGCGCGGCGAGCCTGGCGGCGGCCGAGGCCGTCCTGAACCAGGAAGAGAAGGAGCGCGGCGTCGTGCTGATAGATATCGGCGACACGCTCACGGGCGTCGTCGTCTTCCAGGAGGGCAAGGCGTGTTCTGTGCGCGTTCTGCCCTTCGGGGGCCGCAACCTCGGGGAGATCATCGCGAATTATTGTCACGTGACGATGGAGGTGGCCGAGACCATTGCCCGGGAGGCGCTCGAGATCGACGCCGAGCCGCAGGAGTCCGACGCGGTCATGATCCGCGCCGAGGGGATGTTCCGGCCCGTCTCCAAGAGAGACCTCGTCGGAGTCGTGGTCTCGGAGATGGATAAGTTCGTGTCGCTTCTCCACGACGCCGTGGCCGAGCCCCGCGCCTTGACGCGTCCCGGCATGTCGGTCGTCGTGACCGGCGGCCTGAGCCTGGTCCAAGGCCTGCTCGAAAAGCTGGAGCAGGACCTCTCGCTGTCGGTGCGCCTGGGCGTGCCGCGGGGGATGGCGCACGTGCCGGTCTCCCGGTCCATTACCTGCGCCGCCGCCGCGGGCCTGGTGGGGCGCTGCCGTTCGGCCGCCGGCGGACAGGCGCCTTTTCTCCTTCAGGAGTCAAGGAATAAAGTGGCCCGCCTGGTCGACTCCATCAAGAATCTTTATCAGGACTATTTTTGACAAGGTTGGGACGTGATCCGCAATAATTTTATCTCTTGCCGCGAGCGGATCGCCCGGGCGGCCGAGCATAGCGGTCGTGACCCGGCGGGCGTGGCGCTGGTGGCTGTGACCAAAGGGGTGGATGCCGCGCGCATCGAGGAGGCGATCCTGGCCGGGGTGGGGCAGATCGGCGAAAACCGTCTCCAGGAAGCCCTTTCGAAATATGAACGGCTCCGCCGTTTCGCCCAGGAACACGGCACGGTGCTGGGCTGGCACCTTGTCGGACACCTCCAGACCAACAAGGCCCGGGAGGCGGTCCGTTTGTTTGACGTGATCCACTCCGTGGACAGCCTGCGCGTGGCCGAGGCGATCGAACGACACGCGGCCCGGAGGAATAAGGTGCAGGAGGTCATGCTCGAGGTGAACGTCTCGGGCGAGAGCTCCAAGTACGGCTTGCGTGTCCCCGAGGTGGCAGAGGTGCTGTCTGTGATAGGGACACGGTCTCACATCCGCGTCACCGGCCTGATGACGGTCGCGCCTTTTGTGGATGACACAGAGCGCGTCCGGCCCGTTTTTCGACGTCTCCGGGAGCTTCGGGACGAACTCAACGGTCATCGGCAGGCGCAGCTCAGGCTTCGGGAACTATCGATGGGCATGACGGATGACTTCGAGGTGGCGGTCGAGGAAGGCGCCACCTGCGTGCGGCTGGGACGGGTCCTCTTCGGAGAAAGAACATGAGCGGTAAAGACGTCACCATCGGGATCGTCGGCTGCGGCAACATGGGCGCGGCGTTCACGTCCTCTATTTCGCGCCACCTGCCTCAATGGGGTATCATCCTTTATGACATCGACACGGCCAGGCAGGAAGGGGTCGTGCGTCGCCTCGGCGGCCGCGGTGCGTCTTCGCTCGAGGATCTGATCGAGGCGAGCGCCGTCGTTCTCATTGCCGTCAAGCCTCAGGATATCGATCCGGTCCTCGCGGCGGCGCGGGGCCGGCCCCGGAAACTCGTCATCTCCATCGCCGCCGGCATCCCTTTGACCTATCTCGAAAGGGCCTTGGCCGGAGGCGCGGTCGTGCGGGCGATGCCGAATCTCAACGCCCTGATCGGCCGCAGCGTGACGGCTCTCTCTTTTGGTCCGTCCGTGAGCGCCCCCCATCAGGCGCTCGCCAAAATGGTCCTTGAGGCCGTGGGTGCGGTCGTCGTGGTTCCGGACGGGCAGATGAATGCCGTGACGGCTGTCTCGGGCAGCGGTCCGGCCTTCGTCGCCTACCTGAAAGATGTCGTGCCGGCTGACGAGATTGCGCGGGTCATGATCAAGGCGGCACAGGAGCTTGGTATCGAGAAAGGGACGGCCCAACGCCTGGCCCACGCGACGGTGTCGGGGACGCTGGCTATCTTGTCGGTCAACTTTGACGCGCCGACGCTCATCAAGCGCGTCTCCTCCAAGGGCGGCACCACGGAAGCGGGCATGGACCTTTTGGAAAATGAGGGCAAGACGCCTCAGGCCCTGATAGCGGCGATCCATGCGGCGTGCCGCCGGGCCGGGGAGCTATCGAAGGAGCATTGACATGGCGAAGGTCGGGATCATAGGGGGCAGCGGTATTTATAAGATGGAAGGGATCAGGGATCTCAAGGAGGTCGCCCTCAAGACGCCCTTCGGGGAATCCTCCGACGTCTTTCGCACGGGCACGCTTGAGGGCGCGGAGGTGGTCTTTCTGCCGCGCCACGGCTCCCGGCACACCCTGTCTCCGTCCGAGATCAATTACCGGGCGAACGTCTTTGGGATGAAGATGCTGGGCGTAGCAGCTCTCATTTCGGTCTCCGCCTGCGGTTCCCTGAAGAAAGAGCTCAAGCCCCTGGATTTTGTCCTGCCGGACCAGTTCGTGGACAGGACGAACAGCGGCCGCGTGATGACGTTTTATCGCGGCGGCGTCGTCGCGCACGTGGGTCTCGCGGACCCCGTCTGCGCGCGCCTTTCGGGCATCGTCTACGAGACCGCAAAGGGGATGGGGCTGTCGGTCCACCGGGGCGGCACGTACCTGAACATGGAAGGGCCGGCGTTCTCGACCCGCGCGGAGTCCAACCTCTACCGTTCCTGGGGTATGGACATCATCGGGATGACGAACATGGCAGAGGCCCGCCTGGCCCGTGAGGCCGAGATGTGCTACGTCACCATCGCCGCCGTGACGGATTACGACTGCTGGTACGAATCCGAGGAGTCGGTGACCGTGGAGATGATCATCGCCAACCTGACGAAGAACGCCGAGAACTCAAAAAAATTGCTCAAGGCGGTCGTCCGGAAGGTCGCCGACGTCCCTGCGTGTGCGTGCCGCGACGCGCTTAAATACGCCATCATCACGCCGAAGGACGCGATCCCGGAGAAGCTGAAGAAAGACTTAGCACCCCTGATCGGCAAGTACCTCGGCACCTGACGGCGTGCCTGTTTGTTTGGCTGGACGGGGCTTTTTCCTCCGTCAGACGAAGTTTTTCGCTCATCGGCGCGGTTTGAAACGCGCTGCTCGGCGACATAACGCTTCGCCTGCGCACGCGTTCCAAATCCTTGCCGACATCTGCCGAAAAACTTCTGGTTGTCTGCCGGGGGAGAAAGCCCCGCCCAGCCGATCGAAGAGCCGGCGGGGGGACCGAGGCGGGGCAGGATATAGCGGGGGACGTGACCCCTTCCCTCGCGGGGCATGTGGACGGCCGAAAGCGGCCACGGTTCGCTGCCCCTGGATATCCCGCGAGAGCGAAGGCCGGACACACTGAGCGAAGTCCGGCCTCGGTGGGGTCGGACGAGCATACCCGCGAGGGAAGGGGTCGCGTCTCCCACATGGGTGGAATGCCTCGGACAGGCCCCGCCAGCCGTTGATCACGCTATGGATTACAAGAAGACGCTGAACTTACCCAAGACCGACTTTCCGATGAAGGCGGACCTCGCCCGGCGCGAGCCGGCGACGCTGGCCGCCTGGCAGGAGATGGACCTTTACGGCCTGATGCGCCGGAAGGCGCAGGGCCGGCCGAAGTTCGTCCTGCACGACGGGCCGCCGTACGCCAACGGCCGGATCCACATCGGCCACGTCCTCAACAAGACGCTCAAGGACATCGTGGTGCGCTATCGGTTTTTAAAAGGCCACGACACGCCGTACATCCCGGGCTGGGACTGCCACGGCCTGCCGGTTGAGCACGCCCTCTTCAAGGAGTTGCACAAGACCAAGGACCAGGTGGACCGCGTCGCCTTCCGCAAGATGGCGCATGATTACGCCATGAAGTACGTCGGCATCCAGCGGGAGGATTTCAGGCGTCTGGGCATCGTCAGCGACTGGGAGCATCCGTATCTGACCCTCGGTCACGGTTATGAAAAGGTCCTCCTTGAGGCGTTCGCGACGCTCGTCGAAAAAGGGTACGTGGCGCGGGGCCTCAAGCCCGTGAACTGGTGTTACACGTGCGAGACGGCCCTGGCGGAGGCGGAGGTCGAGTACGCGGACCACGCATCGGATTCCGTCTTCGTGAAGTTCGCCCTCAAAGCGGATGCGCACGCCGCCGCCCTCGGCTTAAAGGAAGGGTCGTTTCTCCTGATCTGGACCACGACGCCGTGGACCCTGCTCGCGAACGTTGCGGTCGCGCTGCATCCGGACCTCACGTACGTCTGTGTCCAGAAGGCGGGGGTCTCCATTATATTAGGTAAGGACCTTTTTGAGGCGGGCCTGAAGGAGAAGCTGGGCTGGGGCGCTGCCAAGGTCAGCCGTTCTTTCAAGGGGGCCCAGCTCGAAGGCCTGACGTATGAGCATCCGTTCGGATTGCGCGAAGGCAAGGTGGTCCTGGCGGATTATGTCTCCAAAGGGGAAGGGTCGGGTTGCGTGCACACGGCCCCCGGCCACGGCCAGGAAGACTTTTTGACCGGCAAAAAATACGATCTCCCGGTCATCGTTCCCGTCGACGGGCGGGGCCGGTTTGACGACACCGTGCCGCACTGGGCGGGTGAGCACGTCTTTGAGGCCAACGAGGGCATCATCGAGAAGTTGCGCCATGATGGGTTACTGCTGGCTGCCGAAAAAGTCACGCATTCGTATCCGCACTGCTGGCGCTGCAAGAGCCCGATCATCTTCCGGGCGACCCACCAGTGGTTCCTCAAGATCGACCATGAGGGGTTGCGTCAGAAGCTTCTTGACCGTATTGAAAAGGACGTGACCTGGATACCCGCTTCGGGACGCGAGCGGATCGCGGCCATGGTGGCCCTGCGGCCGGATTGGTGTTTGTCGCGCCAGCGCTATTGGGGTGTCCCTATCCCGGCCCTCGTCTGTCGGGCCTGTGGACAACATACGTTGGACGGTCGTGTCATCCGCCGGCTGGCCGAGCGCGCGGCCGACGAAGGGACGGACGCGTGGTTCCAGGTGCCGATAAAAGATTTCATCCCGTCGGGGCTCCGCTGCGCGTGCGGCGCCGCGGATTTTGACCGCTCGACCGACATCCTGGACGTCTGGTTCGATTCAGGCGTCAGCCATCAGGCGGTGCTCAAAGGCCAGGAGGACCTGAAGTTTCCGGCAGACCTGTACCTGGAGGGTTCGGACCAGCACCGCGGATGGTTCCAGGCGTCGCTCATCTCCTCCGTCGCGATCGACGGCCGGGCGCCGTACAAGGCCGTCCTGACGCACGGCTTTGTCGTGGACGGGGAGGGTCGCAAGATGTCCAAATCCCTGGGCAACGTCATCGCCCCCCAGGAGGTGATCAAGGAGTCCGGCGCCGATATCCTGCGCCTGTGGGTGATGGCCAGCGACTACAACGAGGACGTGCGTCTCTCCAAAGACATCCTGAAGAACTGCGCCGACGCCTACCGCAAGATCCGCAATACCGCCCGTTTCCTGTTAAGTAACCTGTATGACTTTGATCCAAAGACGGATCGGTTGGCATGGACGGATCTTTCAGATATCGACCGTTGGGCACTTTATAAGCTTGGCCATCTTCAGGCTGACGTTACGAAGGCCTATGACGCCTATAAGTTCTATATTGTTTTTCAAAAAATTTACAGCTTCTGCAATGAAGATATGTCTTCGCTCTACCTGGACATCCTGAAGGACAGACTGTATACGGCCGGCAAGAAATCGAAGCTGCGACGCTCTGCTCAAACCGCCCTTTACGAGATCTTGATGCGACTCGTTAAGTTCTTGGCTCCCGTCGTGCCTTTTACGGCCGAAGAGATCTATCGTTGTGCACCCCGCGCACAAGAAGATGATTTTGAAAGCGTGCACCTGTCTTTCTGGCCCAGGCTCAATCAGGATTCGGAAGATATCAATGTAAACATCGCCAAACAAATGGATCCTAAGGGAACGATAGATCTCGATAAGATCCTTAGCCTGCGACCGGCGATCCTCAAGGCCCTGGAAGACAAGCGCGCCGCGGGCGCGATCGGCAGTTCGCTCGAGGCGTGCGTGCACCTGTCGTTAAAGGAAGCCGTGCTCTACCGTCACTTCGAGCGGCACAAGCAGGACCTGCGGTCTATCTTTATCGTCTCCGCGATGGATGTGGTTCTAGAGGAGGGCCTCGATGAGCCGTTTGCCCTCAAGGTGGAGCGGGCGGCCGGCACGAAGTGCGCGCGCTGCTGGAATTATGCCCGGGACGTCGGCGCCGATGGCGTCCATCCGGGCATCTGCGGCCGCTGTGTCGCCGCCGTCGGCGAGCAGGAGTGACGGCGATGCCTTGTTGAAAAAGCGTTGACGGATGACCCGCGTCCTCCGGAGCCGCAACGGGCGCGCGCAAAAAAAGTATTTGCATGCAGCCGCGTTTGCGGTTATAATTTGGCACTTGAATTTGATTGGCATCACCGGACCCTGGTCCATCAAGGAGGAGTGACGCGTGAAGGCACGCAGGCTGACGAAGAAGGATACGCAGGTCTATAAGAAGCTGCTCCTGGAGAAGCGCGAGGAGATCATCGTTGACATCGCGCATATCTCCGAGGAGACCTTGAAGAAGTCCCAGAAAGACGCGTCGGGCGACAACTCGGGATACGCCTTTCATATGGCGGATGTGGCCACGGATACCTATGACAGGGAGTTTTCCCTGGGACTCGCTTCCAAAGAGCGCATGGTCCTGCAGGAGATCAACCATGCGCTGCTCAAGATCGACGAAGGAAAGTTCGGCGTCTGCGAGGAGTGCAAGAGGCCGATCACGAAGGTCCGCTTGAAGGCCGTACCGTACGCCATGCTCTGTCTGAAGTGCCAGGAGAAGAAGGAAAAGACACTTTAGGCAGGGCGCTCCCGAATAGAGTGTCTTTGATCACCGTATTCCTCACCGCAGGCGGCATTTTGGCGCTGGACCGGCTGACCAAGCATCTGGCCGAGACGACGCTCGCCCCGGGCGTCTCCGTTCCCGTCTTTGGAAATATCTTTCACCTGACGCTCGTCCATAATCGCGGCGCGGCATTCGGGCTCTTACCGGATGCCGCGGTTTTTTTTATCGCCGTGGCCTGCGTTTCTATCGTGGCGATCACCGTTGCGTTCTGGCGGCCGCATCTCTTTGAACGCCTCTTTGGTCTGCGCGTGACGGAGTACCGCGTGGGCACCGCCTTCGCCCTGATCCTGGGAGGGGCGCTGGGGAACATGATCGACCGCCTGCGCCACGGCCATGTCATCGACTTTCTCGACTTCCGGGTCTGGCCGGTCTTCAACTTCGCGGATACGGCGATCACCTGCGGCGGGATCCTGATCGTCATCGCGCTGATCCGAGAGATGAGGTGCAAAGATGGCCCCGATACTCTTTAAGTGTCCCCTTTTTACGATCTATACGTATGGCGTCTTCTTGGCGCTCGCCTTCCTGATCAGCGTACCCCTATGGGTGCGCGAGGCAGGGCGCCGGGGCCTGGACGCGGAACGGGTCACCACCCTCGCCGTCATCCTCCTGGCCGCCGGGGTCGCAGGGGCGAGGCTCTTCTACGTCTTTTTGAACTGGCGGGATTTTGTCGGTGAAGGACTGGAGTTCATCCGGTTGCACCACGGCGGGCTGGTCTGGTTCGGCGGCCTGACGGGCGCCGTGGCCGCGCTCATCCTTTATGCCCGGCGCCAGCGCTGGTCCGTGAACGTCTTGCTCGACAGCATCGCGCCGTTTGCCGCGCTCGGCCAGGCCGTGGGCCGCATCGGGTGTTTCTTCAACGGTTGCTGCTACGGTTTCCCCTTTGAAGGAGGGCTTTATTTCAGGACGCACGGCATGCGGCTGTTTCCGTCGCAACTCCTCGATTCAGCGACGCTTTTGATCGTGTCGCTCTTCTTGATACGCCTCCAGCGGCGCGACACGACAGGGCAGGGGCGTATCGCTGCCTGGTACCTCGTCGCGGCCGGCCTGCAGCGGTTTCTCATGGAGTTCGTCCGGGCAGACCCCAGGCCGTACTACTTTTCCTTGAGCGTCTTTCAATGGATGGCGCTCGTCGTGATGGGGATCGGGGCCGCCTGGTTGGGGATCTTACGATGCCGCAGACGAGCTGCGTAGTCGAGGCGTCGGGGCAGGGCAGGCGGCTCGACGTCTTCGTCAAGGAGCGCGAGCCCGATTTTTCGCGCACCCTCATCCAGGGCCTCATCGCGGACGGGAAGGTCTGGGTGAACGGCAAGGCCGCCAAGGCCCATTATCGGCTGAGGCAGGGTGACTGCGTCTCGTGGATGCCCCCTACGCCGCCGGCGACCGAGCTCGTCGCCGAAGATATCCCGCTCGACATCCTCCATGAAGACGAGGCGGTGTGCGTCATCGACAAGCCCGCCGGTCTCGTCGTTCATCCCGGCGCCGGCCACCGTGCGCACACGTTGGTCCACGCCCTCCTGCATCACATTCCCTCCTTATCGCGATTGAGCAAAGACCGCCCCGGCATCGTCCACCGTCTGGACAAGGAGACCTCCGGCGTGATGGTGGTGGCTAAGACCAACGCCGCGCACATGCACCTGGCCCGTCAATTCAAGGACCACACGATCGAGCGCCGCTACGTCGCATTGGTGGACGGGGAGGTGGCCTTTGACGAGGGCGTGATCGACATCCCGATCCGCCGGCACAAGACGGACCGCAAGCGGATGACCGTCGGCTTCAGCGACGACGCCAAAGAGGCCCGCACCCTCTACAGGGTGATGAAACGGTTCGGGTCGTTCACGGCGGTGGCGCTCTCGCCACAGACGGGCCGCACACATCAGCTGCGCGTTCACCTGGCGCATCTGGGACACCCGGTCCTGGGTGATCCCGTTTACGGCAAAAAGAAGAACTTTTCGCGCCTGGCTCTGCACGCCCAGGAATTGGGCTTCACGCATCCCGTGACGGGCGAGATGTTGCGTTTTTCTTCGCCGCTTCCGGCAGAGATAAAGGACGCTCTCCAAACAGGTGCCAAGGCGGCGCCTCGCAAACGGACGACTTCGTGATATAATGGAGGCGTCATGAGACCCGTCGTCATCACGCCGTGCAGGTCCCTGAAAGGGAGCGTGCGTCTTCCCGGTGATAAATCCATCTGTCACCGCGCTGCGATGTGTGCGGCGCTGGCAGGGGGTAGGACACGCATCACGAACTTTCTCTTTTGCGATGATTGCCGGGCCACCTTGCGCGCGCTCGGCATGATGGGCGTGCGGATCGCGGCCGACCCCGCGCGGGCCCGCGTGACCGTTGAGGCCTCGCGCCCCCTGCGTGCGCCCAAAAAAGATCTATACATGCGGGAGTCCGGGACGAGCGCCCGCATCCTGATGGGGCTGTTGAGCGCACAGCCGTTCCCATCGCGTCTGGACGCGGCAGCTTCTTTGCTGCGGCGGCCGATGGGCCGGGTGATGGACCCGTTGCGGCGCATGGGAGCGGCCTTGGAAGGACGGCGCGGGCCGGCGGGAGGCGAATTTTTGCCGGTCGCCATCTTCCCGTCGCAGCTCAAGGGCATCGCCTGGAGACAGAAGGTCGCCAGTGCCCAGGTGAAGTCGGCGATCCTCCTGGCGGGGCTCACGGCCCGCGGCGCCACGCGCGTCACGGAGCCTGTCGTGAGCCGTGACCACACCGAGCGGATGCTCAAGCTTTTTCGCGCGAAGATCCGCCGGGAAGCGGACGGGGTGCGTCTGGAGCCTTCGCGCCTCACGTCACCGGGAGACCTCGCCGTGCCCGGCGATTTTTCGAGCGCCGCCTTTTTTATCGTGGCCGGCCTCCTGGCCCCGCAGGCCCGCGTGCTGATCAGGGGGGTCAACCTGAATCCCACCCGCATCGGATTGCTGTGGGTCCTCAAGCGCATGGGGGCGAGGATACGCGTCTTCAATAAGCGCTCCGGTTTTGAGCCGGTCGCGGACCTGGAGGTGTCTTCGAGCCGGCTGCGCGCCACCGTGATCGAGCCGCGCGAGATCGCGACCATGATCGACGAGTTGCCCATCCTGTTGGTCGCGGCAGCCCGAGCAGAGGGCAGGAGCGTCATAAAGGGAGTTGGGGAATTGCGCGTGAAAGAGACGGACAGGATAGAGTCGATGCAGTCGAATTTGTCTAAACTTGGTGTCAGGATTAAAGTTAAAGCTTTAATGAAAAGAGAGGACATCTTGATTTCCGGCGTCCGGGCGTTTCCGGGTGCATCCTTCAGGAGTTTTGGCGACCACCGCACGGCCATGAGCCTCTTCGTGGCGGGGCTGGTGGCCAAGGGGGCAAGCCGCCTCGATGACACGGCGTGCATCAGCAAGTCCTTTCCCCGCTTTCTCTCATCGATGAATCATCTCGTTGTCAAATAAGCGCTTTGGGTCCTGTTAAAAAGCAATATTATATTGACACCGCAGGCCTTGTTTGATATAGTTATGTCAAATTTCACCCACCCTTCACACAGGCGCTCAATCCTATGAATAAGCTCCTTTCCAAGGTTTTAGGCACCGTCTCAGCGCTTTTTTCCAACGATATGGGCATTGACCTGGGCACCGCCACGACCCTCGTGTATGTCAAGGGTGAGGGGATCGTTCTGTGCGAGCCTTCGGTGGTGGCCTTGAAAAGGGGCGTGACCGTCAACCGGGTCCTCGCGGTGGGCGATGAGGCCAAGAACATGCTCGGCCGCACGCCGGGGAATATCCTGGCGATCCGGCCCATGAAGGACGGCGTCATCGCGGACTTCGACATCACGGAGGCGATGCTGCGCTATTTTATCAAGAAGGTGCACCGCCGCCGCGTCCTGGTGAGCCCGCGCATGATCATCGCCGTCCCCTCCGGGATCACGGAGGTGGAGCGCCGGGCCGTGAAGGATTCGGCGATGCGCGCGGGCGCGCGCGAGGTCCATCTGGTCGAGGAGCCCCTGGCCGCGGCCATCGGCGTGGGCCTGCCGATCCAGGAGCCGGCGGGCAACATGATCGTGGACGTCGGCGGCGGCACGACGGAGGTCGCCGTCATCTCGCTGTCCGGCATCGTCTTCTCGAAGTCGATCCGCATCGCGGGCGACGAGATCGATATGGCCATCGTGGAATATCTCAAGAAGAATTATAATCTGATGATTGGTGAGCGCACCGCCGAGAACATCAAGATCAAGATCGGTTCGGCCTACCCCCTGGAAGAGGAGTTGAGCATGGAGGTGCGGGGACGCGACCTGGTGGCGGGTCTGCCCAAGACCGTGACCATCACGTCCGAAGAGATCCGCGACGCGATCGCCGAACCGGTCCGGGCGATCATCGACTCCACCAAGATCGCCCTCGAGAGGACGCCGCCCGAGTTGGCCGCGGATCTGATCGACCGCGGCATCGTGATGGCGGGCGGCGGTGCCCAGCTGAAGGGGCTCGACAGGATCATTGCCGAAGAGACGGGCCTGCCGGTGCACATTGCCGAGGACGCGGTGACGGCCGTGGCCCGCGGGACGGGCAAGGTGCTGGAACTCGACAGCAAGTACCTGCGCGATGTCTCGGTCGTCATGAAGACCGAAGGCATCTAGCGATGCATCCGACTGGGCGCCGTGTTTCTCCCCAAACAAAAGCTCATCAAGATATCCGTCTTCGTCTGTGCCCTTCTGTTGATCGTCTTCCTCGCCTATCGTAACGCCACCTATTATCTGCGCGCGAGCGTGACGGACACCGTCAGCTTTCCGTTGACGCTGGTGCGCGCCGTCACGCACGAGGTGCGCGCGGCCTTCCTTTTTCATCCGAGTTACTGGAACCGCCTGCGCCTGGAGCGCGAGAACGCGGCGCTCAAACAGAACATGCTGCGCGCCGAGGAGGCGGTCGCCGAGAACGCGCGGCTCAGGGAGCTCCTGGGTCTTAAGGAAGGCGCCCCCTACGTCTCGGTGGCCGCGAACGTCATCGGCAAGGAGTTTCATGCGCTGCGGCCGTATCTCATCCTCGGCAAAGGCCGCGCCTCGGACGTGCGGCCGTACGACCCTGTCGTGACGCCGGGCGGGCTGGCCGGCAAGGTCCTTGAGGTCGGGCAGTTCTCTTCGAAGGCCATGCTGATCCAGGACCCGGATCTCGCCGTGCCCGCGATGAACCGGCGCACGCGCGAACAGGGTCTCGTCTCGGGGACGCTGGACGGCCGCTGCAAGATGCGTTTTCTGGACCGTGACTCCGACACGCGCGAGAGAGACCTCATCGTGACGAGCGGCCTGAACAGGACTTACCCCGCGGGGATCCTGATCGGCGTCGTGCGCTTCGTCGGTACGGAATCCTCGGGGCTGGGGATGTTCGCGTATCTGGATCCGGCGGTCTCACCCGGGGCGCTCGAAGAGGTCCTCATCGTGATTTCAGGCCATGACGGTGCTCAAGAATAGATTTCTCTGGCCCTTTTTTCTTCTCGCGGCGCAGGTCGTCGTGGATCAGCTGACCGGCGCCTCGGTCTCTTTTTTTGATCCGCTCCTGGCGGCGGTCGTGCTCTACGCGTACTTTCACAACTACGACGTGCGCGACAACGTCCTCTTTGCGGCGCTGTGCGGTGTGGTCAAAGACGTTTTGGGCCTGGACGTCTTCGGCCTCTACGCCGTATCCTTCGTGCTGGTGAGCCTGGGCGTCGTCTACGGGACGCGTTTTTTGAACAGGCAGCAGGACATCTTCGTCTTTCCTATCGTGTTCCTGGCGGTCTTTGTCCAGCGCCTCGGCGTGGGGATGGGCCGCCTTGTCTTTTTTGACGCGGGCCCGCGGGGGTCTGTCGTCGCCTTCTTCCTGCGCGTGGGCCTGACGGCCGCCGGCACGCTCGTCGCGGCCTTTGCCCTGTACCGCCTTTCACGACAATGCGACTTGGGACTTACCGAATCCTCGTCCTCCTGATGCTGACGGCGGCGGCCCTGGGTCTTGTCATGATCCAGGGAGTGCGCGGTCCGCGTTACTTTGACCTGAGCCAGCGTAACGCCATCCGTCTGATCCCCCAGGAGCCCTACCGCGGCCGGATCTATGACCGGGAAGGCCGGTTGATGGCGGATAACGTCCTGTCGTTCGACGTCGTCATCATCCCCCAGGAACTCGGTGACCGTGGGCGGACCTTTACGGACTTAGGGGTGCTTCTGGAGATGACGCCGGAGGAGGTGGCCTTTGCGTACAAGAGAGGCTACCTTAATCCGTTCACGCCGGTCCCCATCGCCGTTGGGGTCGGCAAAGAGAAGGCGATCGCGGTCGCTGAACAGGAGCTGGACCTGCCGGGCGTCGCCGTGCACCTGAACGCCAAACGTTTTTATCCGCACCGGGAGGTGACGGCGCACGTTTTGGGGTACCTGAGCGAGATCGACCGGGAACGGATCACGCGCCTCAAGCCCTACGGCTACGGCCTCAAGGACAAGGTCGGGGTGAGCGGCCTGGAAGAGGCGCTCGATATCTTCATGCGCGGGGAAAAGGGCGGAGAGCAGATCGAGGTCGACAGCCTCGGCCGCAAGGTGCGGCTGATCAGCTACCGTCCGTCAGAGCTGGGTAAGGACGTGACGACGACGATAGACCTCGAGCTCCAGCAGCTGGCCTACGCGGCCATGCGGTCGTACAGCGGCGCCTTTGTCGTGATGGACGTCAAGACGGGCGAGGTCCTCGTCTTGTGCAGCAGGCCGGCCTACGACCCCAACGTCTTTATCGAGAGGTCGGACAAAAAGAGACTCAACGCCTACCTGGCGTCGGTCGAGGCCCCGCTCATGAACCGGGCGACCGCCGGCGCCTTTGCGCCCGGCTCGGTCTTCAAGGTCGTGACCGCCGCCGCGGCGCTCAGGGCCCGCGAGTTCCCCGTCTCGATGAGCTTCGTGTGCCGGGGCCGCCTCAAGATCGGCGACCGGTACTTCCGGTGCTGGTCCACGCACGGCGCCCAGGATTTCTTTCAGGCCATGGCGCACTCCTGCGACGTCTATTTTTACCACTTGGGTTTTCGCGCCAACCCGGACGGCATGAGCCGCATGGCGCACGAATTCGGTCTCGGGGAGCCGACGGGGATCGAGGTGGGGCAGGAGGCGGCGGGGTTCATCCCCAGCCGCGTGTGGAAGAACCTGACTCGGCTTGAAAATTGGTATGACGGTGACACCGCGAACTTCGCCATCGGCCAGGGTTTTGTCCTGGTCACGCCGCTGCAGGTGGCGCGTCTCATGGCGGCCCTCGCCAACGGCGGGTTGCTGCCGCCGCCGCACCTGACGAAGACGATCGGCGGGGAGCCGGTGGTCCTGCGGCCGGCAAAAAAGATAAACGTGGATCCAGATGACCTCGCGATGATCAAAAAGGCACTGCGCTATCCGGTTGCACTTTCAAGCGGCACGGCGCATGACTTGGAGATCCCGGGCCTCGACATCTGCGCCAAGACCGGCACGGCCCAGGTGACCGGAAAGCCCTCTCACGCCTGGGCGGCGGGGTTCTTTCCGGCCGACGATCCGAAATATTCCTTCTGCGTCTTTCTGGAGCACGGCGAGACGAGCCACGAGGCCTGCAAAGTGGCCCGCGCCGTCTTTGAAGAGGCGAAGGAGAGGGGGCGGTGGCGATGAGACACCGGCCGCAGATCGTCTTATTGTCGGTGCTCGTGCTCATCCTGGCGGCGGGGCTGCTGTGTCTGTACAGCAGCTGCCACCAGAAGGGTGACTTTATCCGCCAGGAGGCTTTTGTCAAGCAGGTGATGTGGGTGGCCATCGGCCTTTGCGGTATGTTCCTGATGAGCCGCCTGGATTATCGGCGCCTGAACTTTTTCATGGCGCCGCTGTATCTCGTCGCATTGATCAGCCTGTTGTTCGTTCTCGTCTCCGGACGGATCATCATGGGCGCGCAGCGATGGATCACGCTGGGCGGCGTCTCGTTCCAGCCTTCGGAGCTGGGCAAGTTCGTGCTCATCCTCGTCCTGGCGCGGTATTACAGTTCCAAGACGATCCTCGGCGTCCACGCCGACGCGCACGCGGCCGATTTCCTCAAGGCGTGCGTGATCCCGCTGGGCCTGACGCTCCTGCCGACGCTCCTGGTCATGGCCCAGCCCGACCTGGGCACGGCCATCGCGTATCTGTTCATCTTTTTCTCCTGCGCGTTCCTGGCACAGGTCCGTCTCTCCTATCTCACGGGGCTCTTTGCGGCGGGCCTGGCGGGCCTGCCCGTCTTCTGGCACTTTCTTAAGGCTTACCAGAGATTACGTCTCCTTGTCTTTCTGGACCCGAGCAGTGATCCGCTGGGCGCCGGCTACACCGTGATCCAGTCGAAGATCGCCATCGGCTCGGGACGGCTGCTGGGCAAGGGCTTCATGAGCGGCACCCAGGGCCAGCTGAATTTTCTGGCCGAGCGTCACACCGACTTTATCTTTTCCGTCTGGGCCGAGGAGTGGGGCCTCGCGGGCAGCGTCGTCCTGATCCTGCTCTATGGCGCATTGATCTTTTCGGTCCTGCGCGTCGCCGAGACCGCCAAGGACATGTACGGCCGGATGCTCGCCTGCGGCGTGGCGTCGGTGCTCTTCTTTCACGCCGCGGTCAACATCATGATGAACGCCGGGATGTGCCCGGTCGTCGGGCTGCCGCTGCCGTTCTTCAGCTACGGCGGCACCTCGCTCCTCTTCAACCTGCTGGCGCTGGGCGTCGTCCTCAACATCGCCAAGCAGGAGTGAGCCCCGCGGCCGGCGCGACCATTCTTTCTCTCGGCGCCTGGGGTCGTTCTGGTCCCCCGCGCCCCCATTTGGGAACCCTCCCGTGGTTCCCCCCGGCCCCGCAAGAGCCGGGGTCCCCCCTCCGCTACGGGGGTCTGCGAACGACCCCAGGCACCTCGAGGGGTAATGGTCGCGCCGTCCGCCTGAGCCAAGCATGATCCTTTTTCGCAACCGAGTTGTGACACGACTTGCGACGAGATTGAAGAGGTTACAAAGTGAAAATTTGTAGATTTATATCGCCTACTGATGTTAGTCGAGATTTCGGAGAGCAAAGCTCTTTTTGCTTAACAAATTATGATTACTTTAAAAGCATAGAGAAGAATTCCTCAATAGGTGATGATAAAGAAGGAATTATTGATGCGGAGAAAGAGGGAAGATGGGTTTGTGCGACAAGAGTCAAAGCGCTGCTGTCTTGTTGGACAATTCTTGAAAATGGGAAAATTTCTGAGGAAAATTGGGATATTTTTCCGGAAAAACGGGGGATTGCTGTTATATCTTCTACCGAAAAAATGAAGGCATTCTTCGAGAGATCGCTGGCGGCATGCCTTCAAAAGGAGTGGTTTTATTTTGAAGAAAGGCAAATTAAATATTACCCTGAAGGGGAAGGACCGGGTGAAAGTTTTTCTGCTCAAAGAAATGGCGTAAGAGCATATTTCTATAAACGCAACTGTTTTATAAACCAGCGGGAATACAGGTTTGCTTTCCGGCTCCCCCAAAAATATAGCTTCTTGAAACTTTTGGTATTTTATGTTGAACCTTCCAAGTATATTGAAGAAATAGTTCTCTATCCGCGCCTGGAGAAAGCAGAGCGTCAACAAATTACTAAGCGATTGCTTGATGCTGAAATCATTAGTAAAGTGGCTAACCTCTAGTTTTGCACCTGTAAGTGTTCGAGATGTCATTTCAACCAGAGTCGGTGGGTGGCCGAGGCGGGGCGGCCCATCCGCGCGCAGCGGAAGGGGTCCCACGGGGGGATGGGTGGAGCGAGCACGGATGGGGCGACCGCCGAGGACAGGCCCGGTCGCCCTGATAGTATGGTCGTGAGGGAACGCGAGGGAATATGAGCAACACCATAACCTTGGATAAAGAGCTGCTGTTGTCGGTCTCCAAGCCCGGGCGGTATATCGGCCGCGAGGTCGGCTCGGTCACGAAGGATTGGGCGGCGGCGGACGTGCGGGTGTGTCTGTGTTTTCCCGACACGTATGAGATCGGGATGAGCCACCTGGGAATACGGCTCTTGTATGACCTCGTCAACAGACGCGGGGATTACCTCGCCGAGCGTGTCTTTGCGCCGTGGCTCGACATGGAGGCGGCGATGCGGGAGCGCGGCCTGCCGCTCTGGTCGCTGGAGACGCGCCATGCCGTCAGGGACTTCGACGTCCTCGGTTTTTCTTTATCCTTCGAACTCTGTTATACCAATGTCCTGAACGTCCTCGATTTGAGCGGGATACCTCTGAGGGCGAGCGAACGCGATGCGTCTTTCCCCCTGGTCATCGCCGGAGGCGGGAGCGCGTTGAACCCGGAGCCGATGGCGGCGTTCGTGGACGCCTTTGTCATCGGTGAAGGCGAGGAGGTCTTTCTGGAGGTCCTGGATGCCGTGAAAGCGGCGAAAAGGCAGGGGTGGAAGAGATCGAGGCTCCTGGAGCACCTTTCAACGCTTTCGGGCGTCTATGTCCCTTCGCTTTATGAAGTCGATGAGGACGGCCGGCGCCGGGCGCTTTTTGATAAAGCGCCGGCGTGCATCGCCAAGCGCGTCGTGCAGGACCCGGCGGCCGTCTGGCAGGACCATCACTGGATCGTCCCCTATATCCAGATCGTCCACGACCGCATCGGGATGGAGATCATGCGCGGGTGTCCCCGGCGGTGCCGTTTCTGTCAGGGGCGCGTCTGTTTTTATCCTTTGCGCCTCGTCCCGGAAGACGTCATCGTCAAGACGGTGCGGCGCCTATGCCGCGAGACCGGGTATGAGGAAGTCTCTCTTTTGTCGCTGTCGTCTTCAGACTATCCGCGCTTTGAAGAGTTGGTGGCCGGGCTCTCAAGGGAGCTGGGCGCCAACGGTATCAGCATCTCGTTACCGTCCGTGCGGCCGCGCCGTATTGTCGGAGGGCTCTCGGAGATATTCGCCTCCTTCAAGAAGACGACGCTGACCTTTGCGCCGGAGGCGGGCAGCTCCCGGCTCAGGGATCTTTTGTGCAAGGATTTTGACGAGGAGGAGTTTTTTGACGTGGTCCGTCAGGCCTTCGCGGCCGGATACCGGCAGCTCAAGCTATACTTCATGATAGGGCTGCCGACGGAAACGCGGGAGGACGTCGAGGCCATCGCGGACCTGTGCTGCCGTATTTCCGAGGAGAGGAAGCGGACCGGCAAGGGGCCGGCCCACCTGAACGTCAGCGTGGCGAACTTTGTCCCCAAGCCCCACACGCCTTTGGAGCGTTCGGCCACGGTCTCCCTCGAGACGCTGGAGGCCAAGCAGGCGCATCTGCGAAAGAGGCTTGCACGGTTCCGGGGACGCATCCAGTTGAAGTTTCACCAGCCCGGGATGAGCACGGCGGAGGCCTTCCTTGCCCGGGGCGACCGCCGGGTGGCTGCGGCCATCGAGGGGGCGTGGCGGCGGGGCGCCCGTTTCGATGCCTGGACGGAACACTTCCGCTTTGATTTGTGGGAGGCCGCCTGGCAGGAGAACGGCCTGCGGCCGGAGGCGTACCTTTCTGCCAAGCCGCTGCAGACTCTTCTTCCGTGGTCGTTCGTGGAGACGGGCGCATCGTTGCCGGAGGATATCCCCGTCGAGATACCCCGTCGGTAACGCCGATGGGGGGGCGAAAGGCATTGACGCTGCGGGAATTCTATGTTACCTTAATTTAGTCAATAAGTTAAGGTGTGATCGGGCAAAAAAGGAAACCGCCGGCCATGATGAGCCTGCTGGGCAAGCTTTCAATGGGATCGCGGTCGCTGCGGCCGCAGCTCGTGGTGGCCTTTGCCCTCATGTCGGTCCTGCCGATCCTGTTGCTCTTGAGCTTTGTCTTCCCGAGTTTTCTGTCGCCGGAGGCCAAACCGGTCGTCATGGCGCTCGTCGTGCTCTTTGCCATAGTGGGTTTTTTCCTGATGAAGAAGGTGATCGACTCCGTCATCACCATCAGTCAGGGCGTGCGTTCCCTGGCCAGCGGCGAGGTCACGACCGAGATCTCCTGTCCGCGCCACGATGAGCTCGGGGAGCTGAGCAGCAGCCTCAACCAGCTCGCCGAACACATCAAGAGCAATATGGACGAGCTCAAGATCTACGGCGAACGGACGCGCAACATCAACACCCAGATCAACAGGCAGCTCGTCGCGCTGAGCGGTCTCTTGGAGATCAGCAATCTGATCACCCAGGGGGGGGACCTGGAGGAGGTCTTCGGCGCGGCGATCACGAAGGTGGCGCTTTTTGCAAACGGCGAGTTCGCCTTTCTGATGATGAAGACCGCCGATGCCTATGAGATGAGCGGCCAGTACGGCTTGAAGGGTCATATCCTGACGTCCCTGAAGTTGTCTTCGAACGCCTACCTGTTGGATCGTCTCTTGCAGGAGCCGCGGACGGTCCGGACACGGGGCGGGGCGTCGCCGGGAACGGACGACGATCTCCTAAAGCTGTTGGATGCGATGCATCTTTTGACGTATCCCATCTCTGTCAGCGGCCAGCCCAAAGGTTTCGTGGCCCTCGGCAACCGCAGGGAGAGCGTACCGTTCGGCGAGGAGGAGATGGAACTCATCGGGGTCTTTGCCAAACAGATCTCCCTGGCCGTTGAAAATAAATTCCTTTCTTCTAAAATAAAAGA
>Ga0315545_1000836_pt1 | contig 31924 bp, 41 predicted proteins | sample SalMarSW160210MG_FD_203096 | JGI IMG/M metagenome (GOLD analysis project Ga0315545, IMG submission 203096) | Salt marsh sediment microbial communities from the Plum Island Ecosystem LTER, Massachusetts, United States - Salt Marsh Sediment SW1602-10 ...
GGGTTATGCAGGTCGGGTTACTGGAAAGATTTGATACTACTGCATGGACAGAGGGAGATATTTTATATGTTTCAGACACAGAAGAAGGAAATTTAACTTCGACTTTGCCTTTAGTTCCCTCACTTAAACAGGAAATAGGAACAGTATTAAATAGTCATAAAACTCAAGGGCAAATTCAGGTTGTAGCTAGAAGTGTCCAGCAAGATGAAACTGGTTCTGCTCAAAATATTTGGAGATTGGGAGATGGATTAGCAGGAGTAAAAAAAATAATCATCAATAATGGTTTCTTGGGTAATTTAAGCTGGACCCCAACTGCAGAAAGAGAAATAATAATCCCTGACGCAAGCGGAACTATGGCTTTAACTTCAAGTTTAACAGGTAATTATTCTGTTGGAAACTGCTGGATATATTTCACAGGAGGTATTGCAACTTCAACAAATTGTACTGCACCATAAAATGAAATTCATAATCCTCTTAATAATTTTGTTTTTAATCCCTTTAATTCAAGCAGACACAACCTTCTTTGATAATCCAAATGATTTTTTTATTATGAATAGTCTTGCAACAGGTGGAATGACAGGGGAAATAACAACTGGAACAACAGGCGGAGGAGGTTGTATGTATGGGTGGAATTGTACAAATTGGAGCAGATGTTCTTTTTTTGGGAAACAAACCCGAAATTGTATTAATATTGGAACTTGCCCTGATAATTACAAAACTCCAACAACAGAACAAAATTGTACTTCTAGTTTTGAAGGGGAGATAATTTGGAGAGAAACTTTTGATAAGAATAAAATCTTTATTTATTTCTTTATTGTAATATTGGTAATTAGCTTTGTTATATTTTATATAAAGAAAAATTATTTTAAAAGTTGATTATAAGAAATATATATTTCATACTCAGTTCTTTTTTATTAATTAGTAAGTTTTTAATATTCCTAAAAACACATAATCTAAAGCCCCATAGTACAGTGGTCAAGTATTGTGGACTCTGGATCCGCAGACCCAGGTTCGAATCCTGGTGGGGCTATTTCTTTAAACTGATAATTCGAAATATTTTTATACTATTTTTTATTTAAATTATTATGATTGAGGTTGGTATTGCTGTTTTTGTTGTAGCTGCATTAATAATAATAGTTTGGGTACTTGTGGAATTTAAAAGAGTAAGGCACAAAATATTTGCTTTATTTTTAATTGGATTAATATTATTTTTATATTTCAGTGCTTCCTATGTGTTTAAGAATAAGGATATAGATTTTAAAACTGTTTCAGGAATAACAACTGCATCTAAACTTTATTTTTCATGGTTAGGTTCTGTTTTCACAAATTTAAAGAGTATTACAGTTAATGCAGTTAAAATGAATTGGAATGGCAATAGTACTATTGGATAAATTTAAAAAGTATTGTCAATTATATTTATCAAATGGCTAAAAAAAAGAGAGTGAAAAAAGTTTCTAGAAAGAAAAATACTAGAAAAAGAACTGTAAGAAGGTCTTCTAAAAAAATTAATAAACCAAAAGTGATGCGTGTTAGTAAAAGAAAATTTGATTTATCTTTAAGAAGGCTAATTTTATTTGCAGTTTTAGCAGCAATATCTTTTATATTGTATCTTTTTTTAAGTAATGAGATTTTTAAAAATTTATTTTCCCTTTTGGCAATGATTTTTGGTTTTGTTGCTGTGGGTTTTGTAATTGTATTCTTAATTTTTCTTGTTTTGAAAATTTTGAAAAAATAATTAATTTAATCTTATAAGCCACTTCTGAGAATCGAACTCAGGACCTCTACATTACCAATGTAGTGCTCTAACCTGCTGAGCTAAAGTGGCATAATAAAGGGGTATATCATTAAATTTATAAAACCTTATTCTTGAGAAATATAATGAAAGATAAAGCTAATTTGGAAAATTTGAAGAAAGATTATAAAGAGATTCATGAAAAGTTTGATTTGCCTGATTTTGTAGAACTTAATAAGGATTTTCATATAGAAAAAATATCTGAGATTAATACAGATTTTTTGATAAGAGAAATAAGGAAATTTATGGCAGATAAGTTTTCAAATTATTTGAGATTTATTGAAACTCTTTTAAATCCTGCAAATGCTCCTATGTTTGTTTTTTCTCTTGTTAAATCAATTGAAGCTGAAGATAAAAAGAAATTAACAGAGATTTACAAAAAACTTGCAAAAATTGAAGTTGATTTAATTGAATTAGATATTAATTTTGTTGAAAACAAAGAAGTTGAATTTGTTAAAGAATCTTATAAGATTTGGCAGGAAATTAAAAAAGATTTGTTGGAAGTTATTGGAACAATAAAAAAGAATTGGGATAATAAAGGCGAAGTTAATGGGAAAGGTTATTTTGGATAATTATTTTAATTTCTTAAAAATTTCTTCCAAACTGATTTCAAAAAGTGCTACTGGCATTTTGATTTTCCAGTTCTTTAGAATTTTTGGATGAATTTCTCCTACAAAACCAATTCTTTTGTTTTCCAATATGATTTCTGCAACTCTGCCTTCAATGAAATGATTTGGAAATTCATCTGGCTCTTTGAAATTTATTTCTATATCCATCATCTTAAATAAGTATTCCAAAGTCTGTTTTATTTTTGTAAAATTTCCAGGAGTAATTGCTGCTGCAAGATTTTCTTTTTCATTTATTTTATTATCTTTTAATTTGAAAACTTTTCCAGTCTCAAAGATTTGTTGAGGATATTCTGAATCAACATTTTCTGATAAATTTTTTAACAAGTAAGAAGTTAAATATTTTCTTAAAATATTATAATCTGTTTTTGATTCTTCTACTTCAATAAAATTTTCTTCATGTTTTTTTGGGATTCCCATTTTTGTAAATTCATCTTTTTTATTTGTTAAATGATAGTTTGATACTTCAATCATTTTTAATCCAGAAAAAATTTCTGCGATTTTTCTTTTAATTATTTCTTTTGAATCTTCCTGACCAATTGTTGATATCTCTGGAATTTCAGGAATAAAATTTTCATAACCATAAGCAATTGCAACATCTTCTATTAAATCTACTTCATGAAGGATATCTGTTCTCCAAGCAGGGATTTCAACAATTTCTTTTTGATAATTATAACCCATTCTTTCAATTAATTTTTTTATTTGCTTTTTATTGAGTTTTAATCCTAAGAGTTTATTTGTATTTTCTAATGATAATTTCATTTTGTCTGAAGATAAATCTGGTGTTATTTTTTTCTTTTTGTATTTTAATTCTATTTGATAGATTTTTCCGCCCATGTCTGCCAAAGCTGTGATAATTATATTTAAGCATTTGTTTAATATATCAAAATTAAAACCAGAGCATTCTACAAAAACATCTTTTGTTTTCTCTGTTATTTTTCCTGTTAATTTTGAGTTTATTATAGGTGGCATGCTTAGTATGTTTTGATTTGAATCAATAAATATTGGGAATTTTGCTTTTCCTGCTAAGAGATGTGCATATTCTTTTCCTGTTGGATGTCTTTGAAGAATTTGAAGTCCTGATAATTCTTTATTCATCTCCAATGGAATAAATTTTATTTTATCTGGCTCAAGTGCTTTGAATGTTATTGGAAGTTTAATTTTTTCAAGAGGATAAATTCCTATTGCAACTTTTTTTCTTTTTCTTCCGACAGTAATATGTAATTTCTCTTGTATTTCTATTAATTCTTTTATTTTTGTATCATCAAATTTAAGTCCTTTTACAATTGCACATGCTGTGTATGGACGAATATTTTTTACAGAAGAATCTATGATAACTTTGTAGTTTTTTTCAGGTTTATTTATTTTATACTTTTTTAATCCTGGTCTTTTTCCAAGGAAAGCAAGGAAAGAACGCTTGAATCCCTGATAAGAAAGCATATCCGGACGATTTGGGAAAACTTCAATTTCAATTTCTTTGTCATCAAATCTTTCTAAGGGAGTTCCGAACATGGCAATTTTATTTTGCATTTTCTCGTCTAATTTTCCTATTTCTTTTTCAAATTGTTTTCGTGGAAATGTTATTATTGCCATTTTATTCTTTTATCTTCTCTGCGATTTTATTTAATTCTTCTGTTGATTTTTCAGGACCTAATTGGGTTGTAATATAACCTTCTTTTGTGTCATATAAAGGATAAAGTTTTACATGCATATGATTAACCCCTAGTCCTTCTATAACCATTGCAACTCTTTTTACATTTAGTTTATTCTCTAAAAGTCTCGCAACTTTTTTTGAGACAAGCATTAAATCTTTATAATTTTCATCTGGCATTTTTGTTAATTGGCTTTCAAAATGTTTTTTTGGAATAACTAAAATTTGTCCTTTTGTATTTGGAAATTTATCTAAGATTGCGATATGCTTTTCATCTTCCCAGATTTTTACTGATGGGATTTCTCCTGAAATTATTTTACAAAATATGCAATCATTCATTTTCTTTATTATCCCAACCTTCTGATAATTTATTTGCATGTCCAACTTCTTTCATCTTTTCTGGAGGCATTCTTTTTTCATATTCTTCTAATGTTTCCTGTAATGCTTTAGAAGCATTAACTCCTGTTTGTTTTGCAATCTTTAAAATTAAAAATAAAGTATCTCCAATATAATTTGAGACTTCTGCTTTATTATTTTTTATTACTTCTTTTTGTTTATCTTTATCAATCCATTTAATTAAATTCCAAAATTCTCCTCCCTCTTCTGTTATATTTAGCAATAAATCTTTGATGTTCCAATCATTTTCCCATCCTCTTGCTTTATCAAATTCTTTTATTTTTTCCTGTGCTTCTTTTATTTTCATTATTCTTTTATCTTCTCTGCGATTTTATTTAATTCTCTTGAATCTGCTTTTTTTCGTTTTTTTGAATCCAATTCATATAATTCAATTCCCCTATTTAATGGAATTAGATGAACATGAATATGATTAACTCCAAGTCCTTCCACAAACATTCCAATTTTTTTTCTTAATTTTTTTCTTAATTTTTTTGCAACTTCTCTTGATTTTATCATTAATTCAAGATACTCTTTTTTATTCAAATAAAAGATATCATCTGTATGTTTTTTTGGAATTATAAGCATATGTCCTGGCACAATTGGAACTTGGTCTAAAATACAAAAGAATTTTTTATCTTCCCAGATTTTATCTACATGAACTTTTTCATCCCTCATTTTACAGAAAATACAATCTTTCATTTCATCCAAAATTTCATTTTTCTTAATTTATTTAAATCATTTTTATACATTTCTCTTAAATCTTTTATTTTATAATAACTCATTAGTATTCGTCCGAATCCAGGCCCCCAAGCTAAAACAGGAATATGTTTTCCTAATAAAGGAATTGTTACTTCAGGTCTGAACATTCCTGCTCCTCCTAGTTCCAACCAGACTTTTTTTTCTGGGTGAAAAACATCTATTTCTACTGAAGGTTCTGTATAAGGGAAATAAGCAGGTCGAAATCTTATTTTATCATAACCCATTTTTTTGAAGAATTGTTTTAAATAACCAAGTAAATGTCTAAAATTTGCATTTGGGTCAATGACTATTCCTTCTGTTTGATAGAATTCAAAACCATGGCACCAATCAACTGTCTCATTTCTGAAACATTTTCCTAATGCAAAAAATTTAGCAGGTAATTCATTTTGTTTTAATTTTGCAAGTGTCTGAGATGAAAGACATGTTGTATGTGTTCTTAAGACTAATTTTTTTGCTTCCTCTTCACTCCAATTATACTGCCATCCCTTGCTTCTTCCAACACCTGTTTCATGACTTTTTTTAACTTCTTTTACTAATTTTTTATCTGGTAATTCTGCTTTTTTATCTATAAAGAAAGTATCCTGCATTTCTCTTACGGGATGGTCTTGTGGTGTAAACAAAGCATCGAAATTCCAAAATGAACTTACAATCATATTTCCTGTCATTTCTTTGAAGCCCATTTCTGTCCAGATTTTTCTTCCATAATCAGTTGCTTGATTTACAAAATGTCTTTTTCCTCCATTAATTAGAGAAACCGGTGAAACTACATTATATATTCTGAATTTTTTCCCTTTCCACTGTGATTCTTTTTTTAGAATTTCTGGAGTTATCTGTTCAATTGAATCTTTTATTTTAATCCCTCTTTTAATTAGTTTATTTCCTAATTCAGTTATTTGGATGTCAATTATTTTTTCATCTTTTATTAAAATTATATTTTTTCTATTTTGGAGTGATTTTAGTGCATGAAGTTGTTCTGGAGATAAAGAATCATATTCTATTGGAAGAGATTCAAGCAATAATTCTTCAAGAGTTTTTTTAGAAATTTCTTCTTTGTTTGCACTTAAAATTATTTTTTGATTTTTTAATTCAATCATTGCTTTTCTCTTTAATGCTCCTATAGCTGCTTTGAATTCATCATTGGATAATCTGGTTTCTTTTTGTGCATCCTGAAGCGGGACAATTCTTTTTTCATCCAGTAGATTTAATAATCTTCTTTCTGGTAATCCTTTTTTCTTGTATAAAGCTCCATTAACCCCTATTTCTATTATTTTCTTTTTTTTGGAAAAAAGTTCTACTATTCCTTTATTTTGTAAATATCTTAAAGCTCTTAATACAGAGGTTTTATCTAAATTTGATTTCTGGCAAATTTCACTTATTTTTCCTTCTTTAAGATGTGGAAGGATTTTTCTTTCATTTGGACTTAAAGAATATATTATTTTCTGAATATCCATATTTTTTTAGAACAAATAACTATTAAAAAATGTTTGGTTATAAATGTTTAATAATCCAAGTCGGCATGCCAAGAACTAATCCTAATGCTTTTATATCATAAATATCTCTTTTATTTTTGAATGAAATAAATTTCATTTGGATTTTATTTTTATTACAAAGTTTTATGTTTTGCTTTATTCTTGCAAGAATTTTTGATTTTTCTTTTGCTTTGGAATTTATAATCTCATCAAGATTTATTCCAATCGCGACTTTCTTTTTTTTGGAAATTTTTGCTAAAACTTGATTAAAGCCAGAATTTCTTTGTTTTTGTTTATCTTTTCTTCCTGCCTGATTAATGAGAAGGACATTTATGTTTTCTTTTTCCAAGATTTTTCTATTTAATTCATCGTTATTTGAAGAGAAAATTATTTGATTATTGAAATTTTTTCTTATTTGTTGTCTTGCTTTATCAAAGTTGTTTTCACTGATTAAAATATCTTTTTTCATATTAATCTTTAATTATAGTTCCTTTAAACTTTTTTCCTTTAAGCAGGTTGTCAAGTTGTTTCAAATCTTTTCCTATAATATAAGTTGGAATTTTGTTTTTCATAATTATTTCTGATGCTGTTTGGTCAAGGACAAAATGTTGTCCTGGTTTAAATTTTGATTTGTTTGCCATTTTATTAAAATCCTGCCAGGGTATTTCAGGAATAAATTTTGCATTCTTGAATTTTTTTGGATTTTTATCATGCAAACCTGAGACATTTGTTAAATTAATAAAGATTGTTTTGAAGTATTTTGCAATTCCTGCTGCTGTTGAATCAGATGTTTGTTTTGGTTTGTATTCCAATGCTCCACAAAAGATAACATTTTGTTTTTTAACATATTTTTTTAAAATTCTCATTGTATGGGGAATTCCTTGTTTTGGGTCTATATTAAAAAAATAACTCATAAAACGGGCATTCATTCTTGTTGCAGAAATTCCAGAGAGGCTCTGAAGTTTTTCATTTATTTTAATATCTTTTAATGCAGAAATATATTTTCGGGCAATGCTTCCACCGCCGCAGACAACAATGAATTTGTGTTTTTTTGTATTTTTTAAAATTGTTTTTTTAAATTCTTTAAGATATTTTGTATCAATATTATTTGGAATAATTAAACTACCTCCGAGACTTAGAACTATCACCTTTTTTTTCATATAATAAAAAAGAGAAATGAGTTTTTATAATTTACTTAATAGTAAATAATTTATTATCTTTAACATTAAAAATATCTAATCTGACACCCGCATCAAGCCAGCCATGTGCATAATTTATTGCAGCAAAAGCATTCACAAAGTCTTTCTTGTTTTCAAAGTGTTTTGCATCTGAAAGATAATTTTCAACCATTTCAATTATTTCTTTTGAGTAATTTTCTTTTCCTTTAATTATATTTTCTTTTGCTTTTGTTAATGCTTTAGAAGTGATTGCAAAATATTTCTCAAGTTTTTCTTTTGTTATTTCTTTCATTTAATTCTTAACAAAAAGAAACTTTTAAATATAATGTTAGTATTATTATAAAATGAAGAGGTTAATTGTTATCTTTGGTGTTTGTATTATTCTATTAATGACTCTTGGAATAGTTTTTGCAAGTAATACTGAAGATTTTATTAAAAAAGATTTGGAAAAAATCGGAAAAAATGTTAAGAATGTAACAGAATTAGATAATGGTTTTTATGAAATAGATGTGGGAGAAGAAAAACCAATATTTGCAATTACATATACAGGAAAAATATCTCAAGAGTCTTCTAAGAAAAAAAATTCTAAAACTTTTTTGAATTTTGGATTTGCTGGGGAAATGAATGAGTCGGGGTTTTTAAAAAATTCAGGAGTTGCAGAAGGATTAGAAAAAGGTTATGTAATGATGAATAAAGGAAGTATTACAGGTATTTCAACAAATTTGGAAATTCTTGATTTAATAGATTCAGGAAAAATAGAAATAATAATTTATAAGAATGGAGAGCAGGTTGGTTTTAGAAATACTTTAAGTGCTGTTTCTTCTGGAATAAAAAAAGATTATGATATTCAATCAGAAAATATAGTGGTATTTGAGCCAGGTGATGTAATATCTCTTTATGCTAAAGCATCAAATGGTGTTGTTTGGAAAGATATAATAACAATGGTTGAAATTACATTTAATCAATAAAATTTTTAAATAGAATTTGGTTTTAAATAAAATGAAAGAAAAGAAAAAAAAGACAGGGTTAATTATTGGAATTTTGATTTTGGTGATTATTGTTTTGTTAGTAGTTATTGCTTATGCCTTTGTTGTAAGCCCTAAAATTAACGGAATGGTGATTCAAGGATATAATAAAGGATTTGAGGATACTATTGTCCAAATTGCACAAACTGCAGGATATCCTTCATGTCAGCAAGTACCTTTAAAAATTGGAAACCAGACTGTAAATTTAATTGCTGTTGAATGTCTACAACAAAATAATTAAAAAGAGATGGCAAAGAATACTCAAAGTTTTTTTTATAAGCGAGAATATATTTTTGTAGGATTGCTTGTGGTTCTTTTTGGAATATCTTTGATTTATGTTTCTTTTTTTAGAATTAATAATATAACAGGAAAAACTATTCTTGAGCATTATACTAATGAAACAAGTTGTGTTGTTGCTGGATATACATGGGAAGTTTTAACTGAAAAAAATTGTACAACTATAACTACTTGCGTAAATGAAACTATTAGTTGTAATCCTTGTCTTGAATATGAAATTATTAATGAAACTACTAATGAAACTGGAGAGTGTATTAATTGGACTTCTTGTGTTAATGAAAGTTGTGGTGAAGAGCAAGATTGCATTAATGTGACTGTTGGAGGTCAATGTGTGGGAGAAGTTTGTGATTCTGAACATTTAGATTTATGTTTTGAAGAAAATGATTGTGATTCTGCTGGAGGATATTGGTATTATAATTCTTGTCATTTAGATGAAAAGAAAATTTCATCAAATGAAACTGAAGAGAATATTGATGAATTTGCTAATGATACTGAAAAAGTTGAGAATATAACTAATATTGTTGAAAATGTTGAGGTTATGCCTATTTTAACAAATGATGAAAGAGAAGTTCTTGTTAATCATTTTGGGAATGAATCTGTTAAAATAATTAAGGCAGAACAATTTGAAGATGGTATTGAAATTACATTTAAATTAAATGATTATTCTATGATTCGTTTTTATGATAAAGAATTTTCTGATGTGGAATTAAATTTACAAATAGAAAAAGATAGAATTAATTTATTAAAAGATATTGCAAATACATTTTTACAAGAGGATGATTCTCCTAAACAAATTGAGGATTTTATTGGAGAATATCCTATTTAATTATTATAAATTTGATTATGTTTCTTAATGTATTCATTAAATGCATTTATATATGCTTGGGAAATTGAATAAAATCGGTCTCCTGGAACTGTTCTGCCAGCAATTGTTTGCTCTCCAAATTTTGCTTTTACTGTTGCTATTGAATTCTTTCCTATACCATGTATTTCAAAATTTTCTATATCTCCTTCAATGCCTGTAATTTGTTTTACAGCTGCAATTGTGGCAACAAGAGGATTTGCATGTTTTTGCTTAGATTTTTTTCTTCCATTTTTTACAAATACTTTTGAATTCTTCTTTTTAGACTTACAATAAACTAATTCTAATTTTCCGTTATTTTGTGACATTTGTTTTTCCTCCATGAAATTTAATTATTGTAAAATATTCTCTAGAATAAGAATAGAATAATGACAGACCCTTGAGAATACTTTGATGGGTCTATAATAAGAGTAGAAGTGATAAACTTAGAGCTAACAAAATCTTTGCAGAATTTAATTGTCTTTTGTTAGTCATATCTTTTAAGAGATGTTTTTATTTTTAAATCTTTTGGGGGAAAGGTCTTTTTTGAGGTGAAGGTAGCGGTCTTCTTGGAGTTATTCTTGGGGCTGGAGGCATTATAGTATAAGGTTGCCTAATCAGTTTTTTTATTATAAATTTTGAACCAATTACATTAGAAATTATTGCTGATAAAATAAGTTTTCCTACAACTACTCTAAAGACTCCTTCATTAACAGGTATTTTTGCAGCTTTGGAAAATTTTTGAATTATTCTGTCAATATCTTCTTTGCTTAAAGTTATTCCAGTTGATTTTGTTCCCATTGTTCCTGTGACTATAACTTTTTCATCAGGACTTGCTTCAATTGTTCTTACTGCAGGGTCTTTTATTAATGGATTTAATTTTTCTAAATCTATTTCCATACCTTTTGTTGGTGTAGGTTTTAAATATTGTAAGTGAGAAGGAAGTTTTGGTTCAGGAATTTTTAGAATAAGCGGTCTTGTTCTTACAGGTCTTGGAAGTTTTTTAATTATTTTCTTGGGTAAATGGATTTCTTGCTTTAATTTAATAAAAGGTTCTTTTTTTTCTATTACTTGTTTAACTTTCTTTTTCTCTCTTTTAATCTCTTTTCTTTTTTCTATTGCTTCTTCTTCTAAAATATTTTTTAATTCAGAAACTTCTCCTGTTTTTGAATGTTTGATTAATTCCTTTGTGAATTGCAAAAGAAAAAGTTTCTTAAAGTTTTTTGTTTGTCTGTGAACTGAGATTTCTGATTTTTGTGGCATTCTATTTTCTTGGAGGTTGAGGTGGTGGAGATTTTGGAGGCATTTTTGAGGAGATTGATTTTTGGTATCCTTGCATTTTCATTTGGGGCATTTGTTGTTGATTTTGTGGAGGAGTTTGAACAGGTGTAGGATAAATTGGTTGTTGTTCTGAAGTTTTTTCATGAATTAATGTTAACCCTCTTGCAATTATTTTATTTTGTTCAAGCAAATTATCTATTTTTTCTATAATTTTTTTATTGCTTCCTTTTTTTTCAATTTCCATATCTTTCTCAGCTAATGTCTTAGCAGATATTTCAAATAGTTCTAATAATTTAGATATTTGTTTAGTGAGACTATCGAATTTTATAGATAGATTAGTCATAACTTTTTGCAAAGATACAAAATTTTCTATTAATATTTTTTCTATTCCTGTTCCAGAATAATTTTTTTTAGGAGTAGATTTCTTTTTTATAGAGGATTTCACAACTTTTTTTGGCATATTTTAATATGGTTTCTTTTGTTTAAAAATTCTTCGGAGAATTTCAAAATATATCTAAAGTTTCATCTTCATCAGAGTCTTTATTATAAGGTTTAACTGTTTCTTGATAGTATTCTTCATTTTCTTTAGGAATTTTTTCTTTTGTTTCAAATTTCTTAGGTTCTTTTCCTATTTCTTCTTTTTGTTTAAATTCTGATTCATGTTTAAATTCAGGTGTCTCTTCTTCATCCTTAAATTCTTTTTCTTCTATTTCATTTTGGAATTCAGTTTTTTCTTTCTCTTTTTTAGATTCTTTATTCTGATTTTCTTTTTCTTGCTCTAATGATTCTGATTTAAATTCTGGTTCTTCTGTGTCTGGTTCTATTTCTTTTGTTCCATTTATTTCTGGAAACTCTTCATCTTCTTTTGGAGTAATATTTTGTGGTTTTACAAATTCATCCTGAACTTTTTCATTTTCTTCTATATTTGATTCTTCTAAATTTGGTTTTTCTCTTCCATTTTCTATTATCTTGGGTTGATATTGTCTTGGTTCTTCTCCTCTTTCTTTTTCAATTCCTGCAATATAATCAGAAATTTCTTTTGCTACATCTGCATTTACACTTATACTATCTATCCCTTTTTCTACTAAAAATTTCACCATCTCTTTTCTACTTCCTGCTTGCCCACAAATACTTGTTTCAACATTATTTCTTTTACAAACTCTGATAACAAAATCAAGTTGGTGCAATACTGCTGGGTGCATTTCATTGTATAAATCTTGGACTTGTTCATTTCCTCTGTCTACTGCTAAAATATATTGAGTTAAATCATTGGTTCCAAATGAAATAAAATTGATTCCTTCTTCACAAAAGTCTCTTATTAATTGAACTGCTGCAGGCGTTTCAACCATTATTCCTACTCTTGCCTGAAGGAAATTTATTTCATCAAGAATTTCTTTGACTTTTTTTAATTCATCGATAGATATTATTTGTGGCATCATTATTCCTATTTTTTTATCTTCCTCTGATACTCTTTTTAATGCATTTAATTCTGCCTTTAATATTTTGGGATGTTTAATCCCATATCTTATTCCATGCATTCCTAACATAGGATTTGCTTCTATTTCTGTTGGAGCTCCTTTTAAATTTTGAAATTCATCACTTCTTATATCTGAAGTTCTTACCCAAATTTTTTCAAAATATTTGGCAATATCTTTTACTCCTTTGAAAATTATTTCTTCATAATCTTTGACTTTATTTGTTTCTAAAAAATAATTTGGATGTTTTCCTGATTCTGCTATTATTCCTTCTATTCTTGTTAGTCCAATTTGTTTTATTCCTGTTTTGGATGCACGTTCAGCAAAACTTGGCAAATCTACTATAACTTTAATTTTTGTTTTTGTTTTCGCTGTTACAGGAAGAATTTCTTTTTGAACTGTTTCTGAGACTTTGCCTTTGTATATTTTTCCTGTAGAACCATCGACGGTAATTATCTCTCCTTCTTTTAATTTAATTGTTGCTTCTTGTGTTCCTACAACACATGGGATTCCCATTTCTCTTGATACAATTGCTGCGTGAGCAGTTAATCCTCCTTCATCTGTAACTATTGCAGCACATTTTTGCATGGTTACAACCATATCAGGATTTGTCATTTTTGTAACCAGAACATCTCCTTTAACAATTTTTTTTAAATCTTCTAAATTTTTTATTATCTTTATTTTTCCAAATGCAATTCCTGGAGAGGCAGCAAGTCCTGTTAAAATTACCTCTCCTTTGATTTCTTTTGCTTTTTCTATTCTTTTTCCAATTGTTGTTATTGGTCTAGTTTGGACAATTGCAATTTCTTCTCCTTCAATTGCAAATTCTATATCCTGTGGTTTTTTGTAATGTTTTTCTAATCTTAATGCAATTTCTGAAAGTTTTATTATTTCATGATCTTTCAAAACCTGTTGCTTTGATTTTTCTTCTTTTAATTTTATTGTTTCTTTTTCTCCTTTAGGACCTCTGGTAATAGCTATTTTTTTGTCTGATATTTTTTTATCTAAAATTTCTAAATCTTTAGATATAATATATTTGTCTGGAGTTATTGTTCCAGAGACAATTCCTTCACCTAATCCAAAAACAGCTTCAATTATTATATGGTCATTTTTGAATGAAGGGTCTTTTGAGAATATAACTCCTGATTTATCTGAATCAACCATTTTCTGGACAACTACTGCTAGACTTACTTTACTATGTTCAAATCCTTTTTTATGACGATAATATCTTGCCCTTGATGTAAAAAGGGATGCAAAACATTTTTTTATAGATTTAAGCAGTTCTTCATTTCCTTTAATATTTACATAAGTATCTTGTTGTCCTGCGAAACTTGCATTTGCTAAATCTTCTGCTGTTGCAGAACTTCTGACAGCAACAAATATTGGTTCTGAGTTTTCAAGAATATCAAGAGCAGATTCTTCTAGAGTATCTGAAGGTGTGCCCAGTAAATTATATGATTCAATAATTTCTTCTTGCATTTCTTTTGGTAATTCTGCATTAACAATTAATTCACGAATTTCTTTTGTAATTTTGTCTAATTGTTCTGTATTTTCATAATCTATTTTCTTAAGAAGCTCAATAATTTTTTCTTTTAATCCTGCTTTTTCTATGAAATAATTATAAGCCTGAGCTGTAACAACAAATCCTGGAGGAACAGGAATTTTTAAATTATACATTTCTCCAAGATTTGCGCCTTTTCCTCCTGCAACATTTCCAGAGTTTTTATCTAATTCTGAGAACCATTTAACAAAATCCACTTTTTCCTCTTTTTCTTTCATGTTTGGAAAAAGAAAAAATAGTTAATAAATATTGCGAAGTTTGATTTTTAATTATTCACTTATTGCATCAACAGGACATTGGTCAATTGCTTTTTTAATACAAGGTAATTTTTTTTGTGCTTTTACCTGTGCTTTTCCATTCTTACCAATTTCAAAAACTTCTCTACAGATTTGTGTGCAAAGTCCGCATCCAATGCATTTTTCTTTGTCCACTTTTACCATTCTTATTTATATTTAGTTAAGTTTATAAATTTAATTTATATTATTTTATTATGATTGGATGGATATTGCTTGGAGTAGGAGTTGTGATTGCAATAATTTTCTTTTACTATTTTAATCGGTTTGCTATTTTAGGAAATAGAATTGATAATTCTTTGTCACAGATTAATGTTCAGTTAAAGAGAAGAGCTGATTTGATTCCTAATTTAATTGAAACTGTGAAAGGTTTTGCTAAGCATGAGAAATCTGCAATTAAAGCGGTTACTGATGCAAGAAAGGCGCTTGTTGGTGCTAAAGGTGTTGAGGAGAAAGTTAAGGCAGATAAAAAGTTAGAATCTGCTTTGAAAACAATTTTTGCGATTGCGGAAAATTATCCTGATTTAAAAGCAAATACAAATTTTCTTGAATTGCAGAGAGAATTATCTTCTACAGAAGATAAAGTTGCTTATGCTAGGCAGTATTACAATGATAGTATTTTGAGTTATAATAATTTATGCAGAACTTTCCCTGGAGCATTTTTTGCTAAAATTTATGGAAAAAAGGCAAGAGAATATTTACAGATAACAGAAGCTGAGAAGAAGAATATTAAGGTTGAGTTTTAATTGAATTAAAATGGCAAAATTAGAAATATTACCTATGTTTGGGGACTGGCTTTGACTTCTATTGGTTTGATGATGGCTGGATCCAGTATGTTAAATGCTCTTCCAGAAAGATGGGCTTTATGGATATTTGTTGTTGTTTCATCTATTTCTGCAATAATTTATGCTTTTCTTTTCTGCTTCTTTGCGATTAAGAAAAAGTAAGAAATCTTAAAAACTATTTTTTATTTAATCTAGCATGGAGAAATATAAAAGAATAGATTTTCGTGACCAGATTTCACGAAATAAGAATAAATCTGTTTTTCTAATGATTTCAATTTTTTGTGTGATTGTTGTATTAGGTTATGTTATCTCTTTAGCTTTTGAACCAGGATATTTCTTTATTATAATGATTTTTGCAATTATCTTTTCTTTAAGTTATATTTTGATTAGTTATTATAAATCAGATAAAATTGCCTTGACAAGTGTTGGTGCTAAGAAAGCGCATAGGGATGATTATAAACAATATTATAATTTGGTTGAAGGTTTGACTATTGCAAGCGGTATGCCTATGCCTGAACTTTATGTTATGCATTCTGAACAGATAAATGCTTTTGCTTCTGGGAGGGATCCTAATCATTCTGTGATATGTGTGACAGACGGAGCTTTGAAAAAACTTGAAAAAAGAGAACTTGAAGGAATTCTTGCTCATGAACTTTCACATATTGGAAATTATGATATAAGATATATGACTTTGGTTGCTGTGATGGTTGGAATGATTTCAATAATATCTCAACTTTTTTTGAGAAGTCTTTGGTTTAGGGGTGGAGGAAGAAATAGTAAGGGAAAAGAAATTTTTGTTGTGATTGGGATTTTGATGGCAATTCTTGCTCCTATTGTAGTATATTTTGTTCAATTGGCTATTTCAAGAAAAAGAGAATTTGCAGCAGATGCTTCTGCAGTTAAATTCACAAGATATCCTGGAGGACTTATAGGTGCTTTGAGGAAAATCCAGTCTGAGAATCAACCAGAGAAAAAAGTGAATAAGGCAGTTGCTCCTTTATTTTTTACAAGTCCATTTAAGGCATTGGGGCGAACTCATCCTCCTTTGGAGAAAAGAATTAAGGTTTTAGAGAGGATGTAATAATTACTTTTATAAACTTTCTTTTATTTTTTATTTAATGGGTGCAATAAGAGGTATTTTATTAGTTTTTGTTTGTGTGTTTCTTTTTTTAACTATTTTAATTGGAAATGTTTTCTGGACTTTAAATTTGTCATTAGATTATAATAATGTGAAGCCAGAAGTAAAAGTAGTTCTTGATAATGCTCTTGAGAATCAAAATTTAGAAACTATTGTTGAAAAAAATCTTGAAGTAATGCAGTTTTATTGTCAGACTAATTCTGAATATGTTTTTAATTATGATGGTTCTGGATATAGTTTTACTTTGCCTTGTAATGTAGTTTTAGAGGGTTCTGATGCAATTGTAGAGTATATTTCAAATGATTTTGTAGAGGAATTTTATTATAAAGATTATGAGTGTGGTTTTATAGATTGTTTTGAAAAAGCTGGACCTTTTTTCTTAATTTCTCAAAAAGCAAAAAATTATTGGGAGCATAATGCTTATTTATTTTTAATAGCATCATTAGTCTTAGTTGGGTTATCGTTCCTTTTAGTTGAGAAGAAAACAAATATATTTATTATTACAGGAATTTTATTAATTGTAGCTTCATTACCTTTTGCAAAACTTGATTTAATATTATCTTTCTTTTCTGATAAATTTGTTTTGGGATTGTTTACTATATTTTTTACTGAATCTTATACTATTTTTGTAGTATCTCTTGTTTTGGGTATTATTCTTTTAGGAATTGGAATTTTATTTAAACTTTTTAAGATTGGATTTAGTATCTCAGGTTTTTTATCTAAATTTTCTAAAAAGAATAAAAAAACTTCTAAGGGAAAAATTAAGCAGGTTAAAAAAGAACCTGAAAAAAAGAAAAGTAAGAAAATTTCCAAAGCTTTGACAGAAAAAAAGAAATCCAAATAGTTTTTATACCTAATTTTTTTATTTGAATTATGAAAAATAAGAAATGTGTCTTAATGTTCTCTGGTGGACTTGATTCCAGGTTGGCTCTTAAGATGATGCAAAACCAAGATTTTGAAGTAACAGCGTTATTTTTTAAATTGCCATTTGGAACAGGATGTTGTAATGAAGGGTGTGCTTTTAATTTTTCTCAATTGCAAGGAGTTAAGCTTAAAATTTTTGATTGCACTAAAGGAAAACTTTTACAAGAATATTTAAATGTTTTAAGAAAGGCTGAACATGGAACAGGAACAGGAATGAATCCTTGTATTGATTGTCGTATTTTTATGTTAAAGAAAGCAAAAAAATTTGCTAATGAGAATAAAATTGATTTAATTGTTACAGGTGAAGTTCTTGGAGAGCGGCCTATGTCTCAAATGAAAAGAGCAATGAATTTGGTTGAAGAAGAATCTCACTTAAAAGGTAGATTATTAAGACCTTTGTCTGCGAAACTTTTGCCTGAAACAGATGCAGAGAAAAAAGGATTGGTTGATAGAGAGAAACTTCTTGATATTCATGGAAGACGAAGAGAGAGACAGATAAAACTTGCTAAAAAATTTAAGATAAGATATCCTCATCCTGCAGGAGGATGTTTACTTTGTGAGAAAAATTTGAAAAGAAGATTGAAATATTTATTAGAAAGAGGAATGAATGAAGATGAAATAAAGTTGGTTGGAATTGGACGACATTTTGTTATTGATAAATGCTGGGTGATTATCGGACGAAATGAGAAAGAAAATAAAATTATAGAATTAATTGGAAAGAAATATACTTTGATTCTTCCAGAATTTCCAGGTCCTAGTGCTGTTATTTTGAATAAATGTCAAAGACAAATTAGGGAAAAAGTTGGTGAATTGATAAAAGCTTATTCTAAAAAATGTTCTTTGAAAGAAAGAAAAAGATTTGAGAGGTTTAAATTATAAAATGTGTAAATTATGTGAAACAAAACCTGTTTATGAATTTACAAATAAGAGAAAACTTTGTGCCAGATGTTTTGTTAGATGGTTTCAGAAAAAATTTCTTTATGTAATTAGAAGATTTAAAATGATCGGAAAAAATGATATAATTGGGTATAGAAATTCTAATAATTTTCGTGATGTTGTTTTAGAGGATGTTTTGAAAATGTTTGCAAATAAAACAAATATTAAATTAATAGAATTACCAAGCAAGAGAAAAATAAACAAAATTTCAATTTCTGATACTATTGATTTAGAATCAGATAAAATTGTTAATGAAGTAATTAAAGGAGATTTGAAAAAAATAAAGAATTTTAAACCTTTTAATAAAAAAATAATCAAACCTTTATATTTATTTCTGGACAAGGAAGTTTTACTTTATGCTAAGTTGAGAAAATTAAAAATTAAGAAAGGAAAATTTTCTTATAAAAATAATATTGATAAATTTATTAATAAATTAGAAACGAAACATCCTGAAGTTAAGAGAGCAATTATAAATAGTTTTTTGAAATTACAATAATTATTTTTCCTTTTTATTGTCTTTTTCAATTCTTTTTATAAAATTTTGTATAAACTTTTTATTTCTCTCTCTGTCTTTTATTTCTTTTATTTTATAAACTGTTATTTTATCTTTCTCTTCTTTAGTGGTTTTTACATTTGCCCCTAATTTAGAATTTATTTTTTCACTTAAAAGAATATTATCCTTTGCAATTGAGGCAATCTTCTTTGAACTTGTTATTAATGTTCCCATACTCATAAATTTCAAAATACCTTTTTCTTGTTTTGCAATTATTGTTCCATAATTTAAAGAAATTCCAAATTCTATTGGTTGCTTGAATATTTTATTGTGTTCTTTTAAACTTTCCTGAATACTTTGTGCAATTTTTATAGCATTTCTTTCATTCTTAAATGTCTTAGTTTTTATTGGAGCCAAAATAAAGAACACACAATCTTGATTTTCATAAACAATTGCTTTATTCTCTTCTGCTGAATCAACTATCTTTTGTATTGTTTCTTTTGCATTTGATTTATTTGATTTTATTTCATTAAAGTTTTTTAATTTAAGACAGATAATATCTACATTTTGTTTATCTCCTTTAATTGATAATGATAATTCTGCTTTATTTTTTGGATTAATTAATGAATCTTTTTTAGATGAAGAAATTTTACTTTTATTTTTTTTATCTTTTGGAATATGTCCAAAAAATATTTTTTTATGTCCTTTTTTGAAAATCAAGAAAGCAACAATTCCAAGAATTAATATTATGAAAATCCATGCTAAAGGATATGTTACTAAACTCATTATTCCTTTTCTGGCTTCCTTTATCTCAACTGTTTTTCCTGTAAGTGTAGTTATTCCACTTATTTTATTCCCTTTATCAGTATTAACTTCTACTTGATATTCTCCATCAGGAGCAGTTAATATATATTGTTGCCTTTCATCAATTCCTAAAAAAACATCAAGATCAATTGATTCATTTCCTATTTTTACTTCAATAGATTTATTATACAATACATTTCCTATATTTGTTATTATTATTGTTTTATTAATTAATTCAACTTTTACATCTTCTTTTTCAAGTATTTTAGCAATTGCTTCTGTTTTTATATCATTTGAAATAGCATTTATTGTTAATTCTGTAGGGGGCTCATTATACATAATAGGAAATTCTAAAAATTCATCTGTTGTCTTTTTTGATTGTTGTATTATCTCTCCTTTTTTTCTTATAGTTATATTTGCTTTTGATGTTATTTGTTCTCCTGTTTGGTCATGTAGAATTGCTTTAACCTTCAGACTTGTTCCAGGTTCTACTTCTTGATTATCAAAGATTAATTCTAAATTTGTAGGTATTTGTTTTATTGAAATTTTATGATTGATAGTTCCTTTATTTGTCTTTTGGGTATTAGAATCAATTTCATATACATCTATTTTAATAGAATATTCTCCTGCTTTACTTTCCTCAGGCAATGAAAAATTTAAATCAAAATAACCATTTCTTACTGTATTAATTTTTTCAACTAATGATTTATTTCCTTTTTGTACTTTTAATTCTACAATTCCTTTTACTGGATTTCCATTTTCTTTTTTTGCATCTCCTTCAATAATTATATCTTCTCCTGGGTCAAATTCTGATTTTTCAGTTGTTAATTTTATTTTTATCAAATTTGAGATTTCAAATTCATTTGTTAAAATATATTCATATTCTTTTCCAGAAATTGATTCCAACATTGCTTTTATTTTACATGTCCCTGTTGTTTTTCCTAATATGCTTGATAAAAGAGGTATTGGTGGATTAAATTCTCTTTCTTCTCCTGCTTTCATGTCTCCTATAGGAGTTTTCATTATCTCTGTTTCAATTCCATTGCAGAGAATATTAACTAAAAAAAAAGTATCTGGGTCTAAATCTGTTGGACTAATTATTTTAAAAGAAGTTTTTAGAATATCTCCTATATTATAAAGAGATTCTGGTTGTTGGTTGGTTATTATTTCAGCAGATACAAAAGAACTAATTAAAATTATTGCAATCCCCAAAAATATTAGTATTTTTTTCATTTTACTCTTTTTATAGAATAAATAAGTATTATTTATAAATATTCTTATGTTCTTTAATTGCAGAAGGGATTTATATAATTAATTACTTATTTTAACATGAGATATGAATTTGCAGATGATATTCAGAAGATAACAGAGGAAATATCGGAAATGTTGTTTCCTCATGTTGATTTATTTAATGTGAAGTGTTTTAGGAGTTTTGGAACTTCTTCAGAAAGAACAATTGCAAGATGTCATGCTTTAAATAAAATAATGCAAAAAGCAATTGGTATTAAAGCAGTTTATGTTCTTGAGTTTTTGTCAGAAAGATTTGATAAACTTGATGATGAGGAAAAACTTAAAGTTATAATTCATGAACTGATGCACATTCCAAAATGTTTTGGAGGAGGTTTTAAGCATCATGATTTTGTTACTGAAAGAAATGTAAATAAATTTTATAAGGAGTATAAAAAAAGAAAATATGAAAAAAGAAGTTATTTTTAAATATAAAAATGGAAAAATAAATCTTGTTGTTGAGGATTGTAATCTTTTTAAAAAAGTTACTGGTTTGATGTTTTCTCGTCGTGAGAAAGCACAGGCTCTTTTATTTAATTTTAGTAAACCAACTAAGATAAAACTTCATTCTCTATTTGTGTTTTTTCCTTTTGTTGTTGTTTGGCTCGACGATAAAAATAAAGTTATTGATTTAAGAATTGTTAAACCTTTTAAATATTCTATTATTTCTAATAAAACTTTTTCAAAAATTATAGAAATTCCTTTAAACAATAAATATAAAAAGATAATTGATTTTCTCGTCGAGGATTAGAAAAGTTTAAATAGTATTTTGTTATATATTTTTTATAATATTGAAAAAGGGGGTGAGATAATGGGAAAAATTGTTAAAAAAAATGTTGTCACAAGAAAGCCTGGACATCTTTATTATGTAGATGGAAGCGGAAATGTATGTGAGGCAAAAATGTCTAGAGGAGGAAAAAAGAAAAAGAAAAAGACAACTAAAAAGAAAGCAGTGAAAAAGAAAGTTGTGAAGAGAAAACCAGCAAAGAAAAAGACAACTAAAAAGAAAAAAAGGAGATAAGTAAATGTTTATTTTATTTTGTTTATTATTTAATTAAATAAGAGATATAATGGCGAAAAAAGCAAAAAAAATGAATTCCAAAGTTATGGAGGGAAAGAAAGATAAGAATTGGGTAGTAGCTTTACTTTTTTCTATTCTTCTTGGAAGTTTAGGTATTGACAGATTCTATATGGGTTATATAGGAACCGGGATCTTGAAACTAATTACTTTTGGAGGATTTGGAATTTGGTGGTTAATTGATTTGATATTAATTGCTACTAAACATGATTTTGAGAAAGTTAATTGGGTTGAATAATTTTATATACTATTTCTATTTTTTATTTTTATGTCTATTATTTTAGGAATTGAATCAACAGCACATACTTTTGGAATTGGAATTGTTAAGAATGAGAAAGTTCTTTCTAATGTTAGAAGTGGTTATACTACAGAAAAAGGGGGAATAATTCCAATGGAATCTGCGAAGCATCATGATTTTGTTAAGTATGAGATTTATGAGAAGGCTTTAGAAGAAGCAAAAATTGAATTTGAAAAAATTGATGCAATTGCTTTTTCTCAGGGACCTGGTCTTGCTCCGTGTTTGTTAGTAGGAATGAGATTTGCTAAAGAACTTTCGAAGAGATTAAAGAAACCAATTATTCCTGTTAATCATTGTGTTGCTCATTTAGAAATCGGTAGAATTACAGGAGCAAAGAATCCTGTTATGCTTTACACTTCTGGGGCAAATACACAAGTGATTGCTTATGAAGCTGGCAAATACCGAGTTTTTGGAGAAACTTTGGATATTGGTGTTGGAAATTTTATTGATACTTTTGCAAGGTATACTGGAATTGGTTTTCCAGGCGGACCAGAGATTCAGAAACTTGCAGAGAAAGGAAAAGATTACATCGAATTACCTTATAAAGTTAAAGGAATGGATATAGCTCTTTCTGGAATTCTTACTAATTTGAAACAGAAATTTGAATCAAAGAAATATTCTTTAAGTAATTTAGCTTATTCTTTGCAGGAAACGGTTTTTGCTATGTTAGTTGAAACTGCTGAAAGAGCTCTGGCTCATACTGGAAAAAAAGAATTGCTTTTAGGCGGAGGAGTTGCATGTAATTCTCGATTGCAAGAAATGTGTAAGATTATGTGTTCTGAGAGAATCGAGAAAACTAAATTTTTTTGTCCTGATAGAAGTTTATTAGTTGATAATGGTGCTATGATTGCTTTTCTTGGAGAAATTATGTTTGAGAAAGGAATTAAAGTTTCTTATAAAAATTTAGATAAAATTGATATAAAACCTCGTCAGAGGACTGATGATATTGAAGTGAAGTGGAAATATTTATAAACCTATTTTTTCTAATTTTTTTATCCGATGAACTAAATGTGAGGATTTATTCTAATTCCTCAATAAATTAAAATGGATACATATCAAATTATTGAAAAAGCAAGAAAAACTGGGAAAGTTGAGAAAGGAACAAACGAAGTTACAAAAGCAATTGAGCGAGGAACTGCGAAGTTAGTTGTTTATGCAACTGATGTGGAACCAAAAGAAGTTATCCAACATATTCCTATTTTATGTAAAGAAAAAAAGATTCCTTGTAAAGAAGTGGATAATAAACAAAAGTTAGGAATTGCTGTTGGGATTTCTGTTCCTGCATCTTCTGTTGCTGTGATCAATTCTGGAGATGCTGAAAAAGATATTTCTGAATTAAAATAAAATGGGAAGTAAAACACAAAAAATTAAACAAGCACGACAATCTTCTAAGAAAGGAAGTGATAAGATTTTAGGAGAAGTTGTGCCAGCTGTTGTTGAGGAGATTATTGGAAGAACTGGTTTTAGAGGAGAAATTACTCAGGTTAAATGTTTGGTTCAGGAAGGAAGAGATAAAGGAAGAAGTATGAGGCGAAATGTTAAAGGGCCTGTGAGAGTTGGTGATACATTGATGTTAAGAGAGACTGAAATTGAAGCAAGAAAAATTAAATCAAGTATAACTAAAGGGAGTTATAGTTAAAATGGGAAATATAGACTCAATGATTGGAGATGCTAAATTATTTATTAATGAAAATCCTGATATTAGAACAGCAACATTCTCTTTAACAAAAGAAGAGTATAAAAAATTTAAGGATATAAAATTAGGTGATTACAAAGTAGTTTTTGAAGATTTTAATTTGAATGATAATATTTATACAATAAGATTGGCTAAAGGAACATTTAATTGGTTGACAGGGAGGGCTTATTAAATGCCTAAATGTGTTTATTGTAAAAAGCAATATGAATTCCCAAGAGGATTAACCTTAGTTATGAAAGATGGAACTATTAATCATTTATGTTCTGCGAAATGCAGAAAAAATATGTTAATGAAAAGACGAAAAGTTAGGTGGATTTCTAAGAAGAAAAAAGAATAATTTTTCTTTATATTTCTTTTTTTACCGACGATAAACCACTCTTTTGGGGTAGAAAGATTTATAAATAATTCTCGCCTTTTTTGAGCATAAATTAATCTGAAATCTAGAGACAGATATTTAGAAAAATAATTAATAATAGACAAATCTCTCTAGTTGAATTTAAAATGAAAAACAAGTATAATGCATCTCAGATAAAAATTTTGGAAGGATTAGCAGGAGTAAGAAAAAGACCTTCAATGTATATTGGTTCTACAGGTAAGGAAGGATTGCATCATTTGGTTTATGAAATTGTAGATAATGCTGTAGATGAAGCTCTTGCTGGTTTTTGTAAATTTATTATTGTAACAATTAATAAAGATGGTTCTGTTACTGTCGAAGATGATGGTAGGGGAATTCCTGTAGATATTCATCCTAAATTAAAAATACCTGCAGTACAAGTAGCTCTGACTAAATTACATGCCGGAGGAAAATTTGACAAAAAGTCATATGCAATTTCAGGAGGATTACATGGAGTTGGAATTTCTGTTGTTAATGCTCTTTCAAGAAAATTAATTATTCAAATCAGAAGAGATGGAAAAATCTATGAGCAAGAATATTCAAGAGGAGATGTTAAAACAAAATTAAAAGTTGTTGGAAAGAGTAAAAATACTGGAACAAAAGTTACTTTCTGGCCTGATCCTGAAATCTTTTCTGTACTTGATTTTGATTCTAAAGTGTTGGAGACAAGATTTAGAGAAATCACTTTTCTTAATGCTGGATTAAAAATAAAATTGAATGATGAGATTAAAAACAAAGAATTAGAATTTCTTGCTGTTGGAGGTTTAATGGAATTTGTTAAATGGATTAATAAATCAAAGGATGTTCTTCACAAACCAGTTTATTTTAAAAAAGAAATGGATAAAGTAATTACAGAAGTTGCGATTCAGTATAATAATGGATATCAAGAAAATATTTTTGGTTTTGTGAATACTATAAATACTGTTGAAGGAGGAACACATGTTTCTGGTTTTAAAACAGCTTTGACAAGAGCAATTAATGATTATGCAAAAAAGAGGGGTATTTTGAAGAATAATAATTTATCTGGAAATGATGTTCGTGAGGGATTGACTGCAATTATTAGTATTAAAATTCCTGACCCGCAATTTGAGGGTCAGACTAAAACTAAATTAGGAAACAGTGAAATAAAAGGTTTTGTTGATTCAATTGTGATGTCTGCTTTATCTGAATATTTTGAAGAGAATCCTTCTGTTGCAAAAAAGATTGTTTCCAAAGCAATGGATGCTGCAAAAGCAAGATTAGCTGCTAAAAAAGCTAAGGATTTGGTGAGAAGAAAAAATGCTTTTTCATTAAGTGGATTGCCTGGTAAACTTGCTGATTGTTCTAAGAAGAAATCTGGGGAGACTGAGTTGTATCTTGTAGAAGGAATGAGTGCTGGAGGAAGTGCAAAGGATGCGAGAAATAAAGAAACTCAGGCAATTTTACCTTTGAGGGGGAAAGTCTTGAATGTTGAAAAAGCAAATCCTGCGAAAGCATTATCTTCTGAAGAAATTGCAAATATGATTACTGTAATTGGAACAGGAATTGGAGAACAATTTGATTTAAATAAATTAAGATATAATAAAATAATTATTATGGCTGATGCAGATGTTGATGGTGAGCATATTAAGACTTTGTTGTTGACTTTTTTCTTTAGATTTATGCCTCAATTAATTGAGAATGGAAATATTTATGCAGCTATGCCTCCGTTGTATAGAATTAGAAAAAGAAAAGACCATTATGTTTATTCTGATACAGAACTTAAAAAAATGACAGAGAAGTTGGGGACAACAAATGTAACTCGGTTTAAAGGTTTGGGGGAGATGAGTTCTACTCAACTTTGGAATACAACTATGAATCCTAAAACAAGAAAAATTAAAAAAATATTTATTGATGATGCAATTGAAGCTGATAGGACTTTTTCAATGCTTATGGGAAGTGATGTTCAGGGAAGAAAAGAATTTATTGCAGATAATGCGCAGGAGGCTAATCTTGATGTATAAAATTAAGGAGATTACTAATGGATAAAGATAATAAAAAATTACTTAGGAATACAATTTTGATTTTTGGAGGGATTGTAGTTTTACTTATATTGATAGTTGTTATAAATAAAGTTATGACTGCAAATGCAATTAAAGAACAAGAAATTTATAGAGAATGGTTAAGAGATAATTGTAATTGTACTGAACGAGCTAGAATAAAATGTCCAGATGGATTTGAATGGAATTCTGAACGACATTGGTGTATTAATGGAAAATCTCTTACAAGTCCTAGTTTGGGATGTTCAAAATATGATTGTTCTGGAGAAATTAAAATTTGGAATAATGAAACAGAAGTTTGGGAGGGTGGAGAATGAGTGAAATAAAATCAGATTATGATATACAAAAAATTGAAATAGAAGAATTGAAAAAGATGATTTTGGGTTATTTTAGAAAACCGAGGTTTGATGTTACATTATCTGAATTGTTAAAAGAGTTTAAATGGGAAAATAATAAATTAAATATTTTGCAGTTTTGTTTGGATGAATTGGTTAAAGATAAAATTCTTAGAAAAAGTTCTTGTGGAGACCATTATGAATATGATTTGAAAGAAGAACATGGGGGGATTAATTAATGGCTAAGAAGAAGAAAAAATTATCAACACCTGCGTGGATATTGGAAGGTTATGACAGCGAAGCTGATTATAATAAGGCGAAGGGGATTTCTAATGAAAAGAAAAAAGGAAAAACATTTAGGATTCGAGAATGTCCAAAATGTGGAAGTTATGATGTTGGACTTGTTTTAAGTAATAGTGATTCTGAGGAAGGTGGTGGTAAAGAATGGGAATGTCATAAGTGTAAATGGAAAGGCAAGAGTGTTAATGAAAAAGAATTAACAGAAGAGAAATTTATGAAATATTTAGATGAGAAAGGGGAGGAGGTTGCATGATGGGATTTGACGAACAATTTTATGAAAATTTGAAAAATAAAATCCTACCTTATTTTGAAGGAATAGACCCAGGTCATGATTTTTCTCATACTCAAAGAGTTTATAATTTATCATTACAATTAGCACAACAAGGTGAGGGAATTAATTTAGATGTTGTTAAATTATCTGCTTTGCTTCATGATGTTGCACGAAAGGAAGAGTTTGAATCTAAAGGAAGAATTTGTCACGCAGAGAAAGGTTCAGAAATTGCAAAAGAAATTTTAGAAGGATTAGATATTGAAGAGGAAATTATTAATCAAGTTATTCATTGTATTAAAACTCATAGGTTTAGAAAAGGAAATGTTCCTGAATCCAAAGAAGCAATGATTTTATATGATGCAGATAAATTAGATGCTATTGGGGCTATTGGGATTTTGAGAGCAAGTTCTTTTGCTGGAACTATTGGAGCTGTTGTTCACAATCCGGATGTTGAACCAAGTGAAGAAAATGCTTATACTAAGAAAGATTCTGCTTACCATGAATTTTTATTTAAACTTTTAAAAGTTAAAGATAAAATGTTAACTCCTAAAGGAAAGAGAATTGCTGAGGGAAGACATAATTTTATGGAAGATTTTTTTGAGAGAGTAAATAAAGAGGTTAGAGGAGAACTTTAAATGGCAAACGATGAACAAAAAAAATTAGTTGAAGAAAAAGGAATAGTTCCCACAGAAGTTTCTGAAGAGATGAAGAAATCTTATTTGGATTATGCAATGAGTGTTATTGTTTCGCGTGCGATTCCTGCGATTGAAGATGGTATGAAACCTGTTCAGAGAAGAATTCTTTATGCTATGCATCAAATGGGTTTGAAGCCAAATACTCAGACAAAGAAAAGTGCGAGAATTGTTGGAGATGTTATTGGTAAATTCCATCCTCATGGAGATACAGCAGTATACGATGCTATGGTTAGGATGGCGCAGTATTTCTCTTTGAGATATCCTTTGGTTTATGGACAAGGTAATTTTGGTTCTATTGACGGGGACCCTCCTGCGGCTTATAGGTATACAGAAGCTAAATTAATGAATATTTCTTCGGAGTTGCTTCAGGATATTGATAAAGACACTGTTAATTTTTTACCTAATTTTGATAATTCCTTGAAAGAGCCAGAGCTTCTTCCTGGAAAACTTCCTGCTCTGATGCTGAATGGTGCGACAGGGATTGCTGTTGGTATGGCTACAAATATTCCTCCTCATAATTTAACAGAGGTTTGTAATGCAATTATTGCTTATATTAAGAATTCGCAAATAACTTTTGAAGAACTTTGCAAAATTATCACTGGCCCTGATTTTCCTACTGGAGGAATTATGCATGGAGATATGCTTGAATTATATAAAACAGGAAAAGGGAAATTAATTTTGAGAGGAGAGACAACTATAGACATTGTAAAAAAGAAACAGGCTGTTGTAATTACTTCTATTCCTTATATGTTGAATAAATCTACTTTGGTGGAGCAGATTGCGAATTTAATTCAGAATAAAAAACTTAAGAATATTTCTGATTTAAGGGATGAGTCTTCTAAAGGAAAAATAAGAATTGTTATTGAATTAAAAAAAGGAACTAATCCAAAATTTGTGATAAATTCTTTGTACAAGTATACTCGGCTTCAAGATTCTTTTAATGCTAATTTTCTTGCTTTAGTTAGGGGGCAACCGCAAGTTTTGAATTTGAAAACTATTCTTGATGAGTATGTAAATTACAGAAAATTAGTAATTACAAACAGAACAAAGTTTGAATTGAAAAAGGCAAAAGAGAGACAGGAAATTGTTGAAGGGTTGTTAATTGCCTTGAAAGATATTGATGGTGTTATTAGTTTGATTAAGAAATCAAAAGGGAAAACAGAAGCAAGAGAAGGGTTGATGAAGAAATATAAGTTGACTAAAAGACAGGCTGAGGCTGTTTTGGAAACAAAGTTACAGCAGTTAACTTCTTTAGAAGTTGATAAGTTAAATAAAGAAGCAAAAGAACTTGAGACAAAAATTGCAGAATATGAAAAAATTTTAGGAGATGTTAAAGAAGTTTTGAAAATTATTGTTAAAGAAGTTAATGAATTGAAAAGTAAATATGGAGATAAAAGAAATACCCGTGTTATTGAAAAAATTGCTAAAATTTCTGAAAAAGATTTGGTTCAAAAGAAAGAAGTTGTTGTAACTATAACTGAAAAGGGTTATTGCAAGAGAATAGATGTTCAAAATTATAAAGAACAAAAGAGAGGGGGTAAGGGAGTTATTGGAAGTAATTTGGCTACAGGGGATTTTGTAAAACAGATTATTACTTGTTCAACACATGACCATTTGATGTTTTTTACAACGAGAGGGAGAGTTTTATGGTTAAAGGCTTATGATATTCCAGAGGCACAGAAATATAGTAAGGGAAAGGCAATAGTTAATTTGCTTAATTTGAGAAATGAAAATATTACAAATGTTATTTCTGTTAAAAATTTTGAAGGGCATTTGATGATGGCAACACAAAAGGGTTATGTTAAAAAGATTGCATTAAAACACTTTTCAAGACCGCGTGCTTCTGGAATTAAAGCTATTAAATTACCTAATGATGATTCTGATGAATTGATTGGAGTTGAGTTTGTTGAAAAAGGGCAAGAGGTTTTTTTAGCTACTAGAAAAGGAAAAGCAATTAGATTTAATGAAAGTAATGTTCGTTCAATGGGTCGTGCAAGTTATGGTGTTACTGGGATAAAATTAGAGCAAGATGATTCTGTTGTTAGTCTTGAGATTTTAAATACAGAGGCAGTTTTGACAATTACTGAAAAAGGTTATGGTAAAAGGACTGCTGTTCATGATTACAGAAAAACAGCAAGAGCAGGAAAAGGGGTTATTAATTTGAAAGTTTCAGAGAAAACAGGAGAAGTTGTTACAACTGTTTCTGTAAATGGAGAAGATGGAATTATAATTACAACTGCAAAAGGGATGGTAATTAGGACAACTTTGAAAAATATTAGAGTAATGGGAAGAGCTGCTCAGGGAGTTAGAATTGTTAAACTTCATTTAGGAGACCATGTTACTGATTTAGTTAAGATTCATAATGGTGAGTGATTATTTTGAACGTGGAACTGTAGAATGTTATGATAAGGGAATAGTTAATTGTTATGGGAAATAAAAAAGAATTTAGTCTAATTATCTAAACAAGCAATTAATTCTTCAGATATTCTATGGGGGTAAACTATAAAGAATAAGGGTAACAAACTTTTGTTTTTTAGAAGATAATCTGGATAAGATTTATTTTTGCTTACAGCCTGAAGTTCTTTCCAGCTTTGCGTTTGTTTTGGGAAATTAGAATAATTAATCCCTTCTCTATTCCAGAAATAAAAATTTTCATATCCTTCTTTTGGAATAAATTTATTTATTTCTATATGTGAAATCTTTCTCCAATTTTCTTTTAATACTTTTTTTGACTTTCTTCTAGCAAACATCTCTATTAAAGGATTAAGAATATATGAACTTGCTTTAAACTGATTAAAATCAAGAGGATTATTTGAAAAAGGAGATTCCAGTATCTCATTAATATTATAATATGGATTTGGGAGTGCTTTAAATTTGCTTCTAAAACTGTTGCATTTTATTACAGATTCTAAAATTGTTTTAAGAAATATATTGGAATTATCAAAAAATTTATTTTTTTCTAAATATTTAATTATAAAAAACAAATAAGGAAAAGCGGAATCTCCCCAAAGCCATAAAAATTTTAAATTTTCAAGTATCTTTTTATGCAATTTAGGATCAAATTTAGAATTATAATATAATTTGTTGCAACATATTAATCCTAACATAATGGTAATTCTGGCTTTGTAAACTGCTCCCCCATCTCCAAAAGTTGATCCTTCAATTAAATTACCCCTTTCAATAAACTCAGAAGTTAAATTATCTAAGCTGTCTAATAAAATACTTTTTATTAAAATTAGAGTATCATTAACCCTTTTATCAGAGAGATTTTCCTTGTTAATAAAACCAACTATTGTTGAATACAAAATAGTCCATACTTCAAATTCAGCAAAATAATTTTTCTTATTTTGAAAATTTTTTAAAATATATGAAGTTAATATTACTAAAGCAAATATACTATTTAATTTGTCTGATTTAGATTTTGCAGATTGTAAAATTTTCTCTTTAATAAAAATAAAAAATTCTTTCTTTGGAAAAAATTCATTTCCTTTTAATTGAAAAAAACTTAAAAATTCTTGAAAATCTTCAAAACTCTTTGGCAAGAATTTTCCTTGTGCTTTTACAAAAAGAGGTAACAATTGATTTTTATCTAAGGTTAGTAATTTTGAAGGATGGTTCCCATATTCATTTTCTTTAGTTACTCTTTGTAAAACATCTATAGATATTTTTCCATTTGAAACCAAGTAGGAAATGTGTGGAAATTTTTTATTTACATTTGGATGTTCACAGGGAGTTTTTACTAAATCCATTATCTCACGATATATCTTATCCCACTTAGGAATATCTATATCACCTGTTTTTAACTGGTAACAATAAATTTTTCCTTTT